>Ga0207690_10000019_pt1 | contig 235380 bp, 206 predicted proteins | sample KBSC23metaG_FD_184315 | JGI IMG/M metagenome (GOLD analysis project Ga0207690, IMG submission 184315) | Corn rhizosphere microbial communities from Kellogg Biological Station, Michigan, USA - KBS C2-3 metaG (SPAdes) (version 2) | ecosystem: Host-associated > Plants > Roots > Rhizosphere >...
TGCCGTCTTCTTCCGGCGTGATGCCGGGGCGCGCGTTCTTCAGCATCGCGAGCGCGTGCATCGGGATGTCCGGGCGGGTGGTGGCGTCCGGCGCCGGCGACAGGTCGTCGGTGTTGGTTTCGCCCGTGACCTTGAACACGGTGATGGTCAGGCTTTCCGGCACTTCCGGACGGCTCGTGAACCATTCGGCGTCGGCCCAGCTCTGCAGCACGGCCTTCGCGTGCGCGTTGCCCTTGTCGGCGAGTTCCTTCACGTCATGGAACTGGTCGAACATCAGCAGGGTTTTCTTCAGCGCGTCGGCAGCGACGGCCGCGACGGCGTCGTCGGACAGCAGCTCGATCAGCGGCTGGATGTTGTAGCCGCCGAGCATCGTGCCGAGCAGTTCGGTCGCGCGCTCGCGCGAGATCAGCGGGCAGGCCGTCTCGCCCTTCGCGACGGCGGCCAGGAAGCCGGCCTTCACGCGGGCGGCTTCGTCGACGCCGGCGGGGACGCGGTAGGTGATCAGGTCGAGCAGCGTCTGCTCTTCGCCTGCGGGCGGGTTCGCCAGCAGTTCCACCAGCTCGGCGGTTTGCTGAGCCGTCAGCGGCAGAGGGGGGATACCGAGCGCGGCGCGGGCGGCCACGTGAGCACGAAAGTTTTCAAGCATGGGGGGACCTGCTGAGATTGCGTTTCAGGGGAAGGGCTTCCAGGCACGCCGAGGCTGCTGTTCCGGACACTGCTTCACTGCTTTCGACCGGATTCTAATCCCAATCCGGTCAAGGCGTCAAATGTCTTATGTCTTATATAAGAGTTGGGGTTTGGGGCTTCCCGCCTCAGGTCGCGGCATCGGCGGTTGAGCGGAAGCCGGCCGCGTCGCGACCCCCCGAGGGCATTCATTCCGGGTAGGCACGAAATCGCTCCCCAATTGCATCGATGCGAGGCTGCGGCGTAATACTTCAACGTTTTGCGCGCCATGGCCGGCGCAGCCGAAGGCGCGCGCCGTTGCGCGTCAGCTTGAGCACTGCAGCGACGAGATCTATTTTCCGCACGTCATCCGGCTGATGGGCCTCGAAGCGACGCCGGAGCATCCCGACGCGCAGGCCGCGCGCGACGCAGCGCGGCAATACTATCGACGCATGGAACGCGTGCTGGCGGACCGGGAATATCTGGCTGAAACCTATTCCTATGCGGACATCGCGTTCTACATGGCGCAGTTGTTCGGCGCCCGCAAGGGCGCGCCGATGACGTCGGAGACGCCGAACCTGCTCGCGTGGCGCGAACGAACGACCGCGCGTCCGGCCGTGCGGAAAGTGGCCGGCGCGATGGCGGGTTATCTCGCATCGATCGATCATCCGGTTCCGGACTTTCTTCGCGGGCTCGACTAGTCATCGGTTCCGCGTCGGGCGGCGAGGATCTGCCGAGCGCCGATCGCCGCTCGATGCGAACGGATCACCCGCCCGTCACCGGCGGAAAGAACGCCACCTCGCTATCCTCGCGCACGACGAACCCGCCCGTCACCATCTCGAGATTCACGGCCGCCCGCACCGGCCGATCCATTCGCAGCGCTTCTCCGCTACGCGCGTCGCGTGCGGCGAGCGTGCGGCGCAACGCGTCGACAGTGAGCTCATCCGCATCGATCTCGACGACTTCCTCGTCGGTATGCAGGTGTTCGCGAATGCTCGCAAAATATTTGATCGTCAGTTTCATTGCGATGTCCCGGGCGAAATCGGAGGAAGCGGCGAAATCGGCGAAAGAGGAAAGGGCATGGCCGGCACGTTCATCCCCATCGCCGCATCGCCTGGTCGTCATGTGCCTTCGGCTCGACCCAGCCGGACACGCCGTCGTGCCGGATCTCCTTCTTCCAGAACGGCGCGTGCGTCTTCACGAAGTCCATGATGAACTCGCACGCATCGAACGCCGATGCGCGATGCGCGGCGGCGACCACGACGATCACGACCGGCTGGCCGAGCGGAATCCGCCCGACGCGATGCACGATCCTGACCGCTTCGAGCTGCCAGCGCGCGCCGGCTTCCTCGACGATGCTCCAAAGCGCCTGCTCGGTCATCGTCGGATAGTGCTCGACGTCGAGCGCGATCACGTCGTCGACGTCGCCTTCGTTGCGCACGACGCCGAGGAAATTCACGACCGCGCCGACATTCGGATTGCGAACGATCGGCGCGATCTCGGCGCCGGCGTCGATCGCCGCGTATTGCACGCGCACCTCGAAGCCGGCGGCAATCGCCGGCGGCGGTTCGGTGTGCAGCGCGGATGGCTCGGGACGGCTGCCGTCACGCGACGGATCGTCGGGTGGCGCGCCACGGGATTCGGTGAAACTCGTCATGACGGGATTCTCCTGTAAGCGGTGCGCGCCGCTTCGCGCGGCAGCCGTCAGCCGCCGACGAGCGACATGCGCACGGTCGGATAGGTCTTGCCCGACGACCGCGCCGCACGCGTCGCGCGCCGCTCGGAATAGCGGTCGTCGCGCTGCATCCAGCGCGCGCGCACGGCGTCGGCGAGCTGGCCGGTCGAGGCGTTGTCGTCGAGCCACGGCCGCAGATCGGTGCCCTGCGTCGCGAACAGGCACGTATAGAGCTGGCCGTCGGCCGACACGCGGGCGCGCGAGCACGTGCCGCAGAACGGATGCGACACGCTCGCGATGAAGCCGACCTCACCCGCGCCATCGATGTGCCGGCAGCGGATCGCGGTGGCGTCGTGCCCCGGTCCGCCGACGAGCACGAGCGGATAGCTTGCCTCGATCAGCTCGCGCATCCGCGTGGCCGGCACGACCTTGTCGCCGGACCACGCGCTCGCGCCGCCGACGTCCATGTATTCGATGAAGCGCACGGCCACGCCGCTATGCCGGAAGTGACGCACGAGCGGCAGGATCTGGTCGTCGTTCGCGCCGCGCTCGATCACCGCGTTGACCTTCACCGGCGCGAGCCCGGCCGCCTGTGCGGCCTCGATGCCGGCCAGCACGCGCGCGACGGGCACCTCGACATCGCTCATCCGGCGGAACACGGTATCGTCGATCGCGTCGAGGCTCACGGTCACGCGCGACAGGCCGGCATCGCGCAGTGTGCGTGCCTTGGCGGCGAGCAGCGAACCGTTGGTCGTCAGCGCGATTTCGACGGGCTTGCCGTCGACGGTCGTCAGCGTCGCGAGCCGTTCGATCAGCGCTTCGAGGTTGCGGCGCAGCAGCGGTTCGCCGCCGGTGAGTCGGATCTTTTCGACGCCGAGCGAGATGAACGCGCGGGCGATCTTCTCGAGTTGCGCGAACGACAACCGCTCGGACGACGGCATGAACGCATAGTCGGGCCCGAAGCTGTCGCGCGGCATGCAGTAGCCGCAGCGGAAATTGCACTGGTCGATGACGGACAGCCGCAGGTCGCGCAGCGGCCGCGCGAGCGTGTCGAGCGGGCGGGAGAAGGCGCCGGGCGATGCGCCGCCGGTGGCGGCGGCCGGCGCGGAAACGATGGCATTCACGATCGGTTCGTCGGCCTGCATGAAGTGAGCGGAACGGCGTCGCCGAGCGGCCGCGTATGCGCCGACGTATCGGCGCACAGGTCGTGACGAGCGTCATCGTGAGGATAGTCCGCCGGACTTTTCCGGCAGAGGCACAATCCCGCCCGAAATGCAGGAATACAGTTCGCGCTCCTGCATGCACGAAAGGCGGGCATCGCATGCATGCTCATGCTCACGCGAGCCAGTGCGCGAAATCGTAATACGGCACCGCGTCGCCGCGTGCGATGCGTCGACCGGCCGGCAGCCGCGCGAGCCCGCTCGCCTGCACGAGCGATTGCAGCGTGCCGGCGCCTTGCTGCCGCAGCGTGTCGAGCACGGGTGCGCCGTGGGCGTCGATGGTGCGGCGCACGCGCACGAAGCGTTCGCGCTGCGCATCCGGCTCGACGTCGATATCGATCGGCAGCGACGGCACGGCCGGCACGCAGTCGTCGCGCCCCTGCAGGCGGCGGATCAGCGGTGCGACGAACAGCGCGAACGCGGTCATCGCGGCGCCCGGATTGCCGGGCAGCAGCACGACGGGCCGTTCGTCAAGGCGCGCGAGCGCGACGGGCTTGCCGGGCTTCATCCGCACGCCGGAGACCACGAACGACGCGCCGAGTGCGGTCAGCGCGGGGCGCAGCAGGTCCTTGTCGCCGACCGATGCGCCGCCGATGCACACGACCACATCGCAGCGCGCGGCCAGCGTGCGCAGCGCCTGATCGACGGCGACCGCGGTGTCGGCGGCATGCTCGCTCGCCGCGACGATGGCCCCGGTTCCCGCCACCAGCGCGGCGAGCATCGGCGCGTTGCTGTTGTAGATCTGCTGCGGCGCACGCGGCTGGCCGCACGGGACGAGCTCGTCGCCGGTCGTGAGGATGCCGACCCGCAGCGGCGGCCGCACATCGATGTGCGCGCAACCCTGCGCGGCCGCGACGCCGACGTGCATCGCGCCGAGCCGCACGCCGGCCGGCATCAGCAGGTCGCCCGCGCGCACTTCCTCGCCGCGGCGGCGGATATGCGATCCGGCGCGCTGCGGCGCGTCGAACGCGACCCAGCCGTCCTGCTCGTGTGCGTGCTCCTGCATCACGACGGTGTCGGCGCCGGGCGGAATCAGGCTGCCGGTGAAGATTCGCGCGGCCGTGCTCGGGGCCAGCGGCGACGGCGCGTCGCCCGCATAGCAGCGCTGCGCGACGCGCAACGGCTCGCCGTGCGCGAGGTCCGCGTGCCGGACCGCATAGCCGTCCATCGCGCTCTGGTCGGCGGGCGGCTGGTCGAGCACGGCGGCGAGCGGCGTGGCGAGCACGTGGCCGGCCGCTTGCGCGACCGGAATGGAGACGGCCGCAGGCGGCGGTGCGAACGCGCCGGCGAAATGCCGTTGGGCGGTATCGAAATCGGTCAGGGGTGTCATCGAGCGGTGAGCGCATGCGGTTGCGCATGCGCGGGTTCGGGTAACGGGAGCGCGTCCGGCGACACGTATTCGACGAAGCCGTCGTTGCGGCAGAAGCCGAGCAGCCGCACGCCGGCTTCGCGGGCGACGTCGATCGCGAGCGACGTCGGCGCGGAGATCGTCGCGATCATCGGGATGCCGACGCGTGCCGCCTTGCGCACGAGCTCGTAGCTCGCGCGGCTCGACAGGAACACGAAGCCCGCGCGCAGGTCGGCGCGGCGCCGCGCGAGTCGGCCGATCAGCTTGTCGAGCGCATTGTGGCGGCCGACGTCCTCGAAGACTTCCAGCACGGCGCCGTCGCGGTCGCACCACGCGGCCGCATGGATGCCGCCGGTCGCGCGCATCAGCGGCTGCCGCGCCGGCAATGCGCGGGCGGCGCGCGCGACGGCGTCGGCGCCGATGCCGGCCGCCGCGCCCGCGGCCGCGATGCGGGGCGGATGCAGATCGAGCTGCGCGATGCTTTCGATCCCGCAGACGCCGCAGCCGGTGCGGCCGGCGAGCGCGCGCCGGTGCGCCTTCAGCGCCATGAACGCCTGCTGCGACACGGTGAGCCGCACTTCGGCGCTATCGGGCCGGTATTCGGTTTCGATGTCGAAGACGTCGGACGCGCGCTCGACGATCCCTTCGCTCAGCGCGAAGCCGAGGCCGAACGCGTCGAGGTCGACCGGCGTCGCCATCATCACCGTGTGCGCGATGCCGTTGAATACGAGTGCGACCGGCGTCTCGTCGACGACGCGATCGACGGCGCCCAGCGCGACGCCGGCACGATGACGCGTCACATGACACGCGCGGCTGCCGGCGGGATCGTCGGGGCGGTCGCTGGGCTCCATACGGTTTTCTCCAGGGGGGAATCGGGAAGCGGCCGGCGCGGGCGCCGGGCGACGGAAACGGATGCTGCAAAGGGCGGTGCGCGGCGTCGAGCCGGCTCGCCACGGGCAGGCTTCGAGCCGATGGTACGGGCGTTCGGCCCGGGCGCGAATGCACAGCGTCGCGACGCGGAAAGCAGTACAGCTGACGGCCGCCCGCCGCCGAAACGGGTTTTCCGTACACACATCTTCCGACCGGGGGAAAGCACAGTTTCAGCGCACGTTCGCGCGATTGCGAGTATCGTCCAAAACGCGATATCGTCATTCACGCTTCGTTGCCGTGCACCGCGATCCGTCCAGGTTGGCGCGTGCCGTCGCGAAGCCGTCGCGCGATTTCCTGCTTCGAGCTGACGTCCTCACAACCACGAGCAAATTACGGTCATGGAAATCTTCGATGCGTTCCATCTCGCACGATTGCAATTCGCGTTCACGGTGTCGTTCCACATCGTGTTTCCGGCGATCAGCATCGGCATGGCGAGCTTTCTGGCGGTGCTGGAATGGCGCTATCTCGTCACCGGCGACGCCGCCTATAAATCGATGTTCCAGTTCTGGTCGAAGATCTTCGCGATCGGCTTCGGGATGGGCGTCGTCTCCGGCGTCGTGATGGCCTACGAGTTCGGCACGAACTGGGCGGGCTTCTCGCGCGTCGCGGGCAACATCACCGGCCCGCTGCTCACTTACGAAGTCCTGACTGCTTTCTTCCTCGAAGCAGGCTTCCTCGGCGTGATGCTGTTCGGCTGGCAACGCGTCAGCCCGCGGGCGCACTTCTTCGCGACGCTGATGGTCGCGGTCGGCACGCTGATCTCGACGTTCTGGATTCTGGCGTCGAACAGCTTCATGCAGACGCCGCAGGGCTACAAGATCGAGAACGGCCTCGTCGTGCCGGTCGACTGGTTCAAGGTCATCTTCAACCCGTCGTTCCCGTATCGTCTCGTGCACATGACGATCGCGGCGTTCATCGTCGCGGGCTTCATCGTTGCCGCGTGCGGCGCGTGGCATCTGCTCAAGGGGCGCCGCGACGAGCCGGTGAAGCGCAGCTTCTCGATGGCGCTGTGGATGCTGCTGCTGCTCGCGCCGATCCAGATCGTCGTCGGCGATGCGCACGGGCTGAACACGCGCGAATACCAGCCGGCGAAGATCGCGGCGATCGAGGGGCTGTGGGAAACGGAGAAGGGCGGCACCGCGCTGAACCTCGTCGGCCTGCCCGACATGCAGGCCGAAACGACGCGCTATGCGATCCAGGTGCCGCACCTCGGCAGCCTGATCCTCACGCACAGCTGGGACGGCGAGATTCGCGGGCTGAAGGAATTCCCGCCGCAGGACCGTCCGTATTCGCCGATCGTGTTCTGGACCTTCCGGATCATGGCCGGCCTCGGGATGCTGATGCTGCTCACGGCGGTGCTCGGCTTGCTGTTGCGCAAGGGCGGGCGCCTGTATGAAACGCGCTGGTTCCAGTGGTTCGTCGTGTGCATGGGGCCGTCGGGCATCGTCGCGCTGCTGGCCGGCTGGGTCACGACCGAGGTCGGGCGGCAGCCGTGGACCGTATACGGCGTGCTGCGCACCATCGATTCGGTCGCGCCGCTCAGCGCGCAGCAGGTCGGCGTGTCGCTGCTGATTTTCGTGGTCGTGTATTTCCTGGTGTTTGGAACGGGGATCTATTACATGTTGAACCTGATGAAGCGCGGGCCGGCCGCACACGCCGGGTATATCGAGCTGCACCGGCATCCGGGGCTGCGCAAGAGCGCGCTGTCCACGCCGCTGAACGTCACCGAAGCGGAGTAAGCCATGCAGATCGATCTTCCTGTCGTGTGGGCCGCGATCATCGGCCTCGGCGTGTTCATCTACGTGATGCTGGACGGCTTCGACCTCGGCATCGGCCTGCTGTTTCCGTTCTTTGACGCGAAGGCCGAGCGGCAGGTGATGCTCGACACCGTCGCGCCGGTGTGGGACGGCAACGAGACCTTTCTCGTGCTCGGCGGCGCGGGCCTGTACGGCGCGTTCCCGGTCGTCTACTCGACGCTGCTGCCGGCGAACTACCTGCCGCTGATCCTGATGGTGGTCGGGCTGATCTTCCGCGGCGCCGCGTTCGAGTTGCGCGCGAAGGCGAACCGCACGCAGCACCTGTGGGATCTCGCGTTCATCGGCGGTTCCGCGCTTGCCGCGTTCTGCCAGGGGATCGTGCTCGGTTCGCTGCTGCAGGGCATCCGGATCGTTGACCACCAGTTCGCGGGCGGGCCGTTCGACTGGCTGTCGCCGTTCAGCCTGTTCTGCGGGATCGGCGTGCTCGTCACCTATGCGACGCTCGGCTGCGGCTGGCTGATCCTGAAGGTCGACGGCGAACTGCAGCGCAAGATGCGCGTGCTGATGAAGCCGCTCGCGGGCGTGCTGCTCGCCGTGATGGGCGTGGTCAGCCTGTGGACCGTGATCGGGCTGCCGGCGGTCGCGCACCGCTGGTTCGGCAGCGGCTACCTCGGCTGGTTCCTGCCGGTGCCGATCCTCGTCGCCGCGTGCGTGTGGGGCATCTTCCACTCGGTGAAGCGCCAGCACGAGGCGACGCCGTTCCTGCTGACGCTCGCGCTCGTGTTCCTCGGCTACACCGGGCTCGTGATCAGCATCTGGCCGAACATCGTGCCGCCGTCACTGACGATCTGGGAGGCGTCGTCGAGCCATTCCAGCCAGCTGTTCGCGCTCGTCGGCACGGTGATCGTGCTGCCGGTCATTCTCGTGTACAACGCGCTGCAGTACCGCGTGTTCCGCGGCAAGGTGCGCGAGGGCGACATCGGCTATCACTGAGCGATGCACCCGATATCGCTCCGATAGCGGCCCGCCACGCGCGGGCCGTCGCACATCGGGCGCAGGCATTGCGTATTTCCTTGGCAGTCGAGACAACACCATGATCGTCAGACCACGACAAAACTGGCTCAGGATGCTGTTCGTATGGAACGGCTCCGTGCTGCAGTCGATCATTCCGCAACTCGTGTTCATGGCGATCGTCAGCACGCTGGCGGTCTTCACGAACGGGCGCATCTTCGGCGAGAAGATTCCGCTGAACACCGCACCGTTCACGCTGTTCGGGCTCGCGCTCGCGATCTTCCTCGCCTTTCGCAACAACGCGAGCTTCGAGCGCTTCAAGGAGGCGCGGCTTCTGTGGGGCAACCTGCTGATCGCGGCGCGCACCGTCACGTCGCAATTGCACCGCTACCTGCCCGACAGCGTCGGCGACGCCGAGCGCAATCGGCTCGCCGATCTGCTGATCGCGTTCACGTATGCGCTGAAACATCAGCTGCGTCATACCGATGCGACGCAAGACCTGCAACGCATCCTCGGCGCCGAGCGTGCCGCCGCGTTCGCGCACAAGTGCTACCAGCCTGTCGCGATTCTCGATGAACTGCGCGGCGGGATCGTCCGTGCGCTGGGCCGCGCGCCCGGCGGCGACACGACGTGCTGGATGTTCGATGCGCAACTGGTCGAGCTGGGCCGGGCGGTGGGCGGCTGCGAGCGGATCCTCACCACGCCGATTCCGTTTTCGTACAGCGTGCTGCTGCACCGCACCGTCTATGCTTATTGTGTGCTGCTGCCGTTCGGTCTCGTCGATTCGACGGAGTTCTTCACGCCGCTGATCTGCGTATTCATCTCGTATACGCTGATCGCGCTCGAAGCGATCGCGAACGAGGTGGCCGAGCCGTTCGGCCTCGCGCCGAACGCGCTGGCGCTCGACGCGATGGCGCGCACGATCGAACGGTCGGTGCTGGAGCTTGGGGATCGCGCGATGCCGGAGGAATTCGTGCCGGCGTCGACTTACCAGATCACGTAAGCGCCACCGCGCGGCGCGCGGCGCGCGGCGGCACGCACGATCGGCTATTCTCGTTGAAAGGACGGCCAGCGCAAAATGTTTCCGATTGTCGCCGGTCGCATCCCGAGCCGGCGCTCGTTTTGGAAGCGCAAGTCGCATCGGGAATTTTTTCCTGAAAGATTGTGAGATTCCGGCCATTTCACGCACGAACGACAGGCCGCCTTTTTTCGAGATAGGTCGGTATGCGAGGCGCACTATCGCCTTGTTCCGAAAGGCATTTATAATCAGCCCTCGGCAGAAACCCCACCTGAATACCAACCAAGGGAAAGCTGCATGGGCCACACCGCACTTTATAAGACGTTGCGTCTGGGCGACGCGCAATACAATCGTCTTGTCAAACTCGACACGCCGCTTGGCGTCGACTGGTTATTGCCGCTCTATGTGAAAGGCACCGCTCGGCTCGGTCGCGATTACGAATTCGTGATTGATGCCGTTTCACCACGCGGTAGCCAGATTGAACTGAGTGCGCTGCTCGCCAAGCCGGTTACGCTCTGGATTCAGCAGACGGACGGCTCATACATGCCGATCCATGGCTACGTTCACCGATTCAGCAGGCTGGGCGCAGATGGGCCGTTGACTTTTTACAAGCTGGCGTTCTCGTCCTGGCTCTATTTCTTGCGCCTGCGCCGCGACATGCGCGACTGGCAGGAGCAGAACGGTGAGCAAATTCTGACCGATGTGTTCAATGAACATCCGCAAGCGCGCGGCGCGTATCGCTTTGATCTGCACAAGCCGCTGCCGTCGTACTCGAATCGTGTGCAGTGGGAATACGACCTGAACTTTGTCCATCGTAGTCTCGAAGAAGTGGGTGTGTTCCCATACTTCGAGCATGCGGACGATGGCCGGTCGCACACGATGGTTTTGACGGACGACGTTTATTTCGTCCCGCAGCTGAAGCAGCCGGTTGTGGAGTTTGGCTCTACGGAAATTAGTGGCGAACTGGATGGGTTCGCGCAATGGAAGGAGCAGCTCCAGATCGACAGTGCGCAATTGACGTCGCGCTCGTTCGACTACAAACGCCCGGACCTTCCACGGCAGGTGCAGGGCGTGACGGACGTGAACGGCGAGTTGCCGACCGATGGGGAAATCTACGACTACCCTGGCGCGTACATGTGGTCGGACCGTGAGCAAGGTGAGCGTCTTGCCCAGATTCGGCTTGAAGAGCGCAAATCGCGGATGAAACGTTTTCACGGAATAGGCGGCTTGCGCTGCGCGATGCCGGGGCGGCGCTTCGAACTTCGCGGTCATCCGGTGCATGACGCGGGTAGTCAACCGGATCGCGAATTTGTTCTGCTTGGGGTTGACTGGCTGATTTGCAATAACCTGCCTGGTCTGGACGAGGCGGATCAATTTCCCGACGGGCTGGCTGCGGAAGTTGCGCAAGCGAAGGCTGGCGCGACGGTTCGCCACGCAGACGGCAGCGAAGGTTTCTTTCAGGTGGTGGTTGAGGCGCAGCCGCGCAACGTCCCGTTCCGTAGCCCGTTCGAACACAAGAAGCCGGTGATGCAGTTGCAGAATGCAATCGTCGCCGGGCCGAGCGGGGAAGAGGTGTACACCGATTCACTGAACCGGGTGAAGGTGTGGTTCCACTGGAATCGCCGCAATGGCCAGGATGAACGTGCATCATGCTGGGTGCGCCCGACGTTCCTTGATGCAGGCTCGAATCGTGGTGGGATTCAGCCGCTGCGCAAGGGCGACGAAGTGGTCGTCGGTTTCATGGAAGGTGACTGTGACCGGCCCGTCATCATCGCGAGAATGTACGGGGGGGCTACGCAGCCGGTGTGGCACACGAACGGCTTGCTGTCCGGTCAACGCTCGCGTGAGTACGGCGGCACGGGCTACAACCAGCTCGTAATGGACGACTCGACGCAGCAGAATCGGGTTCACCTTTACTCGAGCAGCTATCGGTCCCACTTGCACCTGGGGTACCTGATCCAGCAGACCGACAATACGCGCGGCGCTTTCCTTGGAAGCGGCTTTGACCTTAAATCAGACGCCTACGGCGCCATCCGGGCGGGGCAGGGCTTGTTCGTATCTACCCACCCGACAGCCGCGAACCAACCATTGAACGTAACGGCTGCGTCCGAGCAGTTAGCCAGTGCGGAAACCGTTGTGGATTTGACGTCGCAGGCGAGCTCGGCGAATCAGGCCGAAAGTTTGCAGGAAGGGCAGGACGCACTCAAGAAGTTCACCGATGCGACGCACTATAGCGTGAGCGGCGGCGCCGGCAGCGGCGGTCGGACTGGCGGCGGTGGGACGGGTAACGCGAACGGCTTTTCGACGCCGATCATGCTGATGGCGAGTCCTGCGGGCTTGGGGCTGTCGACTCAGGATTCGGCGCAACTGACGGCCAATCAGCAAGTCAATATCGTCAGCGGTAAGAGCACGCACGTGGCGGCCGGCAAATCGCTGATCGTAAGTGTAATGGAGAAGATTAGCCTGTTCGCGCAGAACGCCGGAATCAAGCTCTTTGCGTCCAAGGGCAAGGTCGAGATCCAGGCGCAGAGCGACGAGATGAAGCTCGCAGCGCTCAACGACGTGACGATCACGAGTTCGAATGGGAAAGTCGTCATTTCGGCGGAGAAGGAGATCTGGATCGGTGCAGGCGGTTCGTACATCAAGATCACGCCCGATCTGATCGAGAACGGGACCAGTGGTCAAATTCTCGAAAAGTGCGCGAGCTGGGACAAGCCGGGTGCGTCGTCGATGCGCCTGCCTTCGCAGATTGCGAGTGTGCCGAAGGGGTGTGCATGGAAGACGGCTTCGGCGTCTGCAGATAGCGCTTCGAGCGTTGTGCTGGAGTAAGTGAATATGGACAACTCAGACGCGCTCGGCATGGACGAGTCTCCGGAGGCTGCCGTGATAGACGCAGCTGTCAGCAGCTTGCGCACATATTTCAGCAAGCGGCCGGAGATGCGCTGCTATCTCGTTGTGGATCCGAGCCAGCGAGATTTCACGAATGATCACGAGGAAGCCGAGCGGTTCCAGGAATTGAAGCGTGCGATTGTGGAGGTCAAGCACGACGCGTTTCCCGACAGTCACCGGCCCTATCTCGTCGAATTGGATCTTGCCACTTCCGAGGGGAGTGAGGTTTTGGTAGAGAGTGTGCGGGCCGCATTCGAGGATCGCCGACCAATTTCGATGGCCGAAGGATTGGGGCAACGGGTCGGTGGATGGCTCGCCAGCGAGGCGCCGTTGACGGAGGTCGCCGAGCATTGGTCCCGTCACGTTCTGCAGTACAACGAGGAAGGACGGCCGTGTGCGCTACGTTTCTACGATACGCGAGCGCTCAGTTTGATCTGGCCAATGTTTTCCCAAGAGCAACACCAGGCGCTTCTGGGGCCAGTAAAAGCGTGGCATGCGCTCGACGCATGCGCCAAATTTTGCCTGTACAGCGTACCAGCTGGGTCGCGTGCTGATCTTTCGCTGACGGAGGAGCAATGGCCGCGGATCCACCGCCATGGACTAGTAAATAGAGCGCTTGCGCTGTACGCAATGACGGTCGATCGTCAACCTGAGCAATCCGAAGTTGCGGCCGCAGACGCTGCCGCCACTCGTGCGGAGCACTATGGACTTTTCGACCGGGACGATTGCGTTGCATTCATAGGGAACGCGTTAGCATGGCATCCGCAGTTCGACCTGCATCCGAAGGTGTTACAGCTTTTGGGCGCAAGAGCGCCCGATGAGTTTTATACGGCAGCGGTTGCTGGATTGACAAAAGAGGATGTCGCGGAGATTCGAGACGGCGCCTGGTACGTGCGATTGAGCGCTTCGTCGTCCCGCTGATTGGTGTCGGCAAGATTGCCTGAATTCAATACGAAGAGAGCGTATGGCAGCAAATAACCAGAAATGTGCCAACTGTGAGAAGACGGGACTGCCGATCTTGCCGGTGCGGTACACCGTCTTGCCTAAATCGGTGAAGGCAAAGATGCCCGCTGGCATCACCGGCGATCGCGTGACGAATGTCGGTCTCACCGAGCACCAGTATGGCCTGCGGACTTTGCGCGACGGTTGGCTCTATCTTTTCTACGAAGTAGGCGCACGGGGTACCGGTTACTGGGAAGCATACAAGGTGACTGAAGACGGCAGGTTGTGGAAGCAATCGCGACCGCTGCCGTCGGTTCCGACGACCCATCCGAACTGTGCGCAGTGTGCCATCGCCGTACCGATGGACGTCATCGCGATCGAGCAACCCGAACTATGTACGGGCAAGGTTTATATTGCGTTTTCGCAACTTGCATGGCATCCACGGACTTTCGACAAATACGAGATATACGTCGACTTGCGTAAACAACGCATGCAATGGATCGAGCCGTCAAAATGGATCTCCACCGGAAAGGACGGGGCGGGCCACGCAGTCGTTGCAACGGAGTCTTCTATCAACGATGTGCTGGAGTATATGCCGGGCCTGGATGCGAAGCAGCTTGGTTTGCTAGACGATAAGCAGCGCTTTACTGCTGACGATGGCAGCTATCGAGAAAATCTGCTCGCCGGTGAGGTCTCACGTTATCCCTTGAACATTCGGCAGGCATCGCCAGCATCGGCGAGCCAGTCGCTTGTGAAAATGATGGGCCAAGTTGGAAAAGCCGATGCCGGTGGTGGCGGGGCAACTCCGCCGACCTTTCCCCCGATGTTGCTCGCTTTGTGGGATGCAGTCGGCAACGTTCATGAGCTGAATGGCTTTCGCAACGATCCAGTGTCCTGGCTTGACCGCTATGGGTCGCAGCAGGAACTCGGCATGAAAGTGATGGCCCTGAATGACATCGACACCGCCAAACGTATCGTCGATTCGCGTACAAAACAGAACCTTGCAACTCAGGAGGCGATGGCGAAAGAGGCTCATGCCATGACCCCGCTCGGCTCGACGACAGCCCGCGCTGGTTTGGCTGCGCAACGCGCCAGAGCGCTCGCGGGCGCGGATGCTGCACGCGCCCAGCAGGTCAATGCGTATTATGACGATCTCGACTGGATGGCTGCCAACAACATCCCGGGGAGCTATCAGACGCGTCTTATCCAGATTGGTCGATTTAGTAGCGCGGGCAGCGCGACCTCAAGCGCGCCTTACCTTGGCAAGTACCGCGATGAAATCATGAACGAAGCGCGTGAGTATGCGAAAGCGCAGCCCGGGTTCCATGATCGAAATCTAGACAGGATGCAGAAGTCCGAATGGTCTCGGTACGAAGCTCGGCTTCGGCGCAAACAGCTCGAGGATTTCCGCAAGCCGTACAAGAAATTGCAGGACGCGGTGTTCCAATTGCAGGAAACGCGCAGCAACGACGTCGGGAAATGGCTGCGAGCGCCACTTCTTGCGGACACGCTCGAGGATTATTACTGCGACGATCTCAGTGACAGCTTCGAGTTCGAGGTTGTCGTTGCAATGGCAATTGACGGGCTGGGATCAACTCCTAGCGGGCTTGCGATTCTCGATGAGTTGGTCGGTCGCTGGAAGCCGACGGACAAGGAAAGCATCGTGTGGCGGGCAGTCGCCATGAATCATCCTGCGGGGCGCGAGGAACTTGAAAAATTTCTCGCCAGCGCATTGGAGCACAAGGATAAGCCGTTAGAGGATGATGGTGTCAAATATGTCGTAACGGCTGTGAAGTACATTGGCAAGCTGACTGATTACTATAAAAAATACTCGAAGCTGGCCCTTGAGACAAATCCAGCGAAAATCTCGTACTTAGGGGCTATGTACAAGGAACAAGGGCGTGACGTTCTGCTCATGAATATCGGTGATCGCGTCTTCGAGAAGTTCCGAATCAATAAGTTGGGAGATTTCGTCGGGGAAAAGATTGTGCAGACGCTGTTCCTCCAGAGGGCGGGCATACCAGTGGAGGATGCGTTGACGCTCGTTCGCAAGCAGGCTCTGTATGACAAGGTGAGCCGAAGCGAAATTTTGCAGCGCTTTCGCACGGCGCGAACCGTGTTGGCAGCGTCGACGAAGGTAGGGCCGAATCCGACTACCGAGTTGTATGAGGTGTGGGAAAAGTTGAAGGCGGACAAGGACGCGAACGCACTGAAGGAGCTTCGTCTCGGCCGCATCGCTGTGATTGCGGCGCTATGTGAGTTGGTGAACTTCTGGCATCTGTTGTCGGAAGCCAAGGACGAAGATACCAACGCCAAGCTGATCAAGTCGGGCGCGTCGCTCAGTGCGTCGATCATCACAATTACGATGACGCCGTATTACGGTACGCTGAAGAAGGCCGTTCGGACGTTGAGCTGGAAGATGGTAGGGGGCTTTTTGTCGGGGGGCGGCGCATTCGCCGCGGCTTGGTTGGACTACGGAGCAACTCGAAAAACGCTGAAGAGTGGCCAGTACGACGTAATGTGGATCTTGGTTGCGAAAACGTTGCTGGGGGCAGCCTCCGGTACGGCCTTTGTGATCGATGCCATTAGTACTGCTGCACCGTTATTCAAGAAGTTGGCAGCTCGCTCCGGGAATCGCGTGGTCATCATGGCGGTTGAGGCTGTTGCATCTCGAGTGGCAGTGGTTGCGTCGCTCCGAGTCGTAAGCATGCTGATTACATGGGAAGCGACGATTGGGCTGCTTGCACTTCAGGTACTCGCTGACGTCCTGACTCCGAACGAGTTGGAATCGTGGTGTTCTCGCTGTGCATTTGGCACCGGGCAAGAGTCTATTCTCCGCGTGAAAGATCACAGTGTCGAAAAATATGCGGATATGGCCCAGCAGGAAAAAGCCTTCGATAAGGCAATGACGGAGATGGCATGAGTGTGGAGCGTGAATATGCAGTTCAGGTGCTGCGAGGCACGATCAGCAGGCTGAAGTGCCGGCGTCGCCAGCAGGACTTCGTCTTGAGTGAAACGGAGCATGCCTATATGCAGGCAACGGCGGCGGGTGCTGCGTTGGCCGGCATGGGAGCATCGGCGATCGGGTTGATCCAATCGTCTGCGAATTCCGAGGAGGAAGCGGACTGGGTGGAGTTTGAACTCGACGGCAAGCAGATCGAGGGATGGCTCTGGAAGATGCCGATGAAAGACGGCGACGAGGTCGAAATCGTTGCTGAACTGAGGCCGCGTGACCGCTACTTCGCCTATTCAATTCGGAGAGTTCGGGACGACATGGTCGCAGTGTATCCGCATGCAACGAGGGGAAGAACGGCTCTTTATCGTTGGCTGATGAAGATCATGCTGTGGTTTTTTGTGCCGATCTACGCGCTAATGTGCTTCATGTTGTCACGTGACGCTGATGGTATCGACGGGACGACTCTCATGATAGTCCTAGGCGGGGCAGGTGCCTTTTCTCTATTGATATTCTGGATCTTGTTTTACCGCGCTTATCTAAAGATGAAGCGCTTTGCAAGATTGGCCGAAGTCATTTTCTCGTGTTACGGCTGGAGTGACGTACGTAAAATTAGCCTGATACGTTCGTCGAAACAGATGAAACCGGAGGGTCGGGATTTCGAATATGGCATTCTCTACTTTCGCTACCGTCCGTAAGGTAATCGACGATGATGAACCTCACTCGAGTCGGTGATGATGCCGACCATGGTGGCAAGGTGATTACCGGCTCGTCGCAGATGCGTTTCGACGGTCGTTTCGTTGCGCGCAAGGGTGATGAGGTATCGTGTCCTCAGCATCCTGATGTCCAACCGAATCTGATCGTCGAAGGCGATGAGTCGATGACCGACGATGGTGTTCCGATTGCCCGGCATGGCCATCGAGCGACCTGCGGCTGCCATCTGATTTCGAGCGTTACCTGAATGGGTCTTTCGGCTGACGGAACGAATTAATGATGGCAAACACGGAAAAATCCTCTCCTACCAGACTGTTGAGAGGGCATATCAAGAATCTTCGTAGCACGAGGCAGTTTCAGGAGTTTCTGTTTACGGATGCGGATCGGACGGCGATGGGCGCAACGGCCGTTGTGGCGGGACTGGCGGGTCTTGGTGGGGTGGCTATCGGGCTGGCTGCGTCTGCGGATGATACGGCCGAGGAGGCCGATCTGCTTGAATTTGAACTGGATGGGAAGAGCATTCGTGCGTGGGTATGGGTATCCGTGTTCAAAGAGGGCGACGAAGTCGAGATTGTCGCAGAGCCATTTGGTCAGATATGGCATGCATTTGGCATCAGACGGGTCAGTGACCGAATCGTGGCGCTCCATCCGCATTGCAGTCGTGGTCGATATGCTCACTATAAGGCGACGGCGCGATGGTGGATTGGACTGACGGGCGCATTTTTGTTGTGCTTTAATATTTTTGCTGTAATTGTTTTGTATTTTAGCGACGAGAACGATTGGCTTGGTGTTTTGAATTTATTTTTGGGAGGCGGGGTGATTGTTGCGGCCATCACTGGCATAATTTCAGTTCGTATAGGCAGGAAGATGATGAAATTCGTTCGTCTTGCTGAAGGGATTTTTTCTGGTTTTGATTGGAAGAATGTGAAGAATATCGATCTGCCAGCGATCACCAAAAAGAGCAAGAAACCGGAAGATGCGGGGGCATTAGGTGTTTTGTATTTCCGCTACTAACACTAGTTAGCTCAGTCGAAGGTTGGGGCATTCTACGATGATGAATCTCATCCGTGTCGGCGATGATACCGACCACGGCGGCAAGGTGATCACGGGTTCGTCGACGATGCGCTTCGACGGTCGTTTCGTTGCTCGCAAGGGGGACAAGGTAACTTGTCCCCAACATCCAGACGTCAAACCGAATTTGATCGAAGAGGGCGATGAATCGATGACAGATAACGGAACTCCGATTGCTCGGCACGGTCACCGGGCGACCTGCGGTTGTCACCTGATTTCGAGCCTTACCTGATTGGCACGCGCTACAGAGTGACTTGATCTTCGCGGTTTGGAGGCAGTAGATCAGGCGAGCATGATTGTGCCTGGCTGCGGCGTGCAACGTCGAATTTCCGCGCCAGTGTTGGCCGACATCACGACAAGTTGGACAAAACTCGTCGCTGGCGCGTGCACCGTGAAGAAGTGGTCCATCACGCTGATGAACGCGTTCAAACTGACGGCGGCAAACGCTTGTTCGTCGACCGTCAACGTCACTTCCAGACCCCGCACGAAACTCGGCATGGGTTTTCCTGGAAGCCAGAGTTGTTTGGCCCGATGGCTCAGGTTCATCAGTCCGTCGAGCAGTTTCGCGTGTCCCGCGGAAGGAGCAGTGAACTGGCGGAACAGGCGTTTCAGCTCCGCAAGCCCGGTGTGGGTCAATTCGATCGAGTGCGGGGCAAACTGCGTGAGGAGCCGCCAAGCCGCGTCGCCTGCGCTCGACAATCGCGCGACTTCCGTCGGTGCGTCCAGCATCACGATGCGTGAAACCATCGTTCCCTGCTCGTTCACCAGATCACCATCTTCGGCGCCGGCCCGCATCGTGCGAGGGAAATTGCCATTCGAGCAGGTGACGTCTGCCGTTATCTGTTCGATTCCGGTGTCGGTTGCCGGTCGGCCGTCGAGGTCGACTAGGCTGAGCGCGGTTTCCTTCTTTCCCAATGGCGAGGCCGCGTTATGGTGCATGAGAACCCAATAGGGGCCGGCCGGTTTGCCGGAACTGCCGTGCATGAGCGACGCGAACGGATGGATGATGTTCGCTCTGGAGCTGCCTGTCGTAGCACGGACCGACTCGACAGACCAAACTTCGACATCCGCAACGTCCGTATTCTGGGATTGCACGGGGTAGGTGTTCGTGATCGGATTCCGCTTGAGTGGTAGCGATGTAAGCCGGAACAGGTTGACGATCGGCGTGCAAAAGAGCTTCAGGTTGTCCGCCGACAGATTTTTTAATCGCTGTGCCGTCCACGAATCCGGATGAACGCCACAAATGGCGAGATGCAATGTGAGCTGCTGGCTGGAACCCGTCGCACGCGCGAGCGCGGCGAGGTCGACGTCAACGAAATCGAATTTCTTCGGAAACGCAAAATATTCGGTCAGTAGCCGCAGGGCCGGCGGCCCGTCGTCTTCGTCGAGCAGTTTCTCGGCTTCATCGTAGCCGGCGGCGGCGAGCGGTGGCATGGTCAGCGTTGACCAGCGACGTTCGGCGTTTTCGACGAAGGCGGCTGCCGTGCGCATCGTCATCGTATCCATTGCCGCGCCGACGACTTCGCGAGGGCCGTTGACATGGATGCGCAACGGGCTGGGAACGGCTTCGATGCGAAAGTCGGGGCGGGTAACTGCAAAGGTGATGGAGAGCAGACCGGTTGTGCCGGCGGGCAGGACGGCATCGGCGGGAACTGCAGTTGCCGGGGCGTAGCGCGCAGCCGAAATTCGCACGGGAGCTAACGTTACGTCATATACGGTTCGGAACAGGCAGTCTTCCGTTTTGCTCGCCAGTTCTGTGCCGCGGGCAATGAGCGATGGCTCAGTGAGCTTTTCGAACATGTCTGAGACATCGAACTGGGCGATTGCACACGCAGGAACCGTTCGAAGATACTGGGGATACAGCATGCCGAGGAGGGCTTCGGCGAATTCCGGATAGTTGTCGTCGAGCCGATTGCCTATATCCGCGGCGAGGAGAGCGAACGACTGAAGCATTCGTTCGACATGGGGATCTTCGGAGCGGTCGCCGGAAATCCCGAGACGGACGGCAATTTTGGGATAGCGTGTTGCAAAGATCGCAACTGATCGGCGCAGTAGTGAAAGTTCTCGTTCGTAATGCGGAAGCAGATGATCCATCGCGTGAAATAATGAACCGGCCGGACAGTAAAACTCCATGTCTCCGTCTGGCCCAGTTGCGCTGAATGGTGTCGGGCACGCTAATGTTTGACGTTGCTATGATAACCGCTTAACGGGGAAGGCCTGAACGTCGATCGACTCGGTGGCTCGCTGGACGCCGCGATCAGCGGGATCAAGGTTTTGTACGGCCCACGACGCATCTTTGTCGCACATGTCCGTTCAACAAGGCGAATCGACGATCTCGGTCAGCGCCTGACAAGTATCCCCGGCGTTGGCCCCATCACGGCCAGCTTGCTAGCCACCGAGATGGGGGACGGCAAACAATATGGTTGTAGCCGGGATTTCGCCGCTTCCGTTGGACTCGTGCCACGCCAGTACACTACTGGAGGTAGAAGCAACCTGCTCGGGATCAGCAAGCGGTGGGATAAGAACCTACGGCGCTTGCTGGTGCAGTGCGCGAGGGCTTATATGTTGCAGTTGCAGCGACAGAGCGGCGCGCTCCCGACTGGGTGCGAGGCATGCTCATACGACGGCATGCGAACGTGGTGGCCTGCGCACGACGGCGATGCTCTCCTCCCGCACCGCTCAATCGAAATACGTGAGCCCCATCGCGCCTTTCACCTCCGCCAGCGTCGCGCCGGCCACCTCGCGCGCATGCAGCGTGCCGCGCTTCAGGATCGCCATCACCTCGGCCTTGTCCGCCTCGAATTCGCGGCGGCGCGCACGGATCGGCTCGATCAGCGCCTGCAGCCGCTCGTTCAGCACGCGCTTCACGACGCTGTCGCCGAGGCCGCCGCGGCGATAGTGCGCCTTCAGTTCGTCGACCTTCGACACGTCGGGTTCGAATGCGTCGAGGAACGTGAACACGACGTTGCCCTCGACCTGGCCGGGATCGCTGACGCGCAGGTGGTTCGGGTCCGTGTACATGTCCTTCACGGCCTGCGTGATCTCGTCGGGCGTCGAGCCGAGCGTGATCGCGTTGCCGAGCGACTTGCTCATCTTCGCCTTGCCGTCGATGCCGGGCAGCCGCGTGACGGCCGATAACACGGCCTCGCATTCGACCAGCACCGGCTTGTCGACCGTCGCGTTGAAGCGGCGCACGAGTTCGTTGGTTTGCTCGATCATCGGCAACTGGTCGTCGCCGACGGGCACGTGCGTCGCCTTGAACGCGGTGATGTCGGCGGCCTGGCTCACGGGGTAGGTCAGGAAGCCGGCCGGGATGTCGCGCTCGAAGCCGCGCAGGCGGATCTCTTCCTTGATGGTCGGGTTGCGCTCGAGGCGCGCGACCGTGACGAGGTTGAGCAGGTATTGCGACAGCTCGGCGAGCTCGGGCACCTGCGACTGGACGACGATCGTCGAGATCGCCGGGTCGATGCCGACGGCCAGGTAGTCGAGCGCGACCTCGATCACGTTCTCGGTGACGCGCTGGCGGCGGCCCATGTTGTCGGTCAGCGCCTGCGTGTCGGCGAGCAGCAGGAACTGCGTCGCCTCGTGCTGCATCTGCACGCGCGCGCGCAGCGAGCCGATGTAGTGGCCGAGATGCAGCGGGCCGGTCGTGCGGTCGCCGGTGAGGATGGTCGGTCGAGTCGGGTGCGTCATGGTACGGGTTGGCTCCGGGTTATCGAAGCCACCAGCCATGACGTAGGCGCAGAAACGACAATGCCGCCATGGCTGGCGGCATCACGTTCGGGACATGCAAAAGGAAACGGGCCGCCTGGGTCAGGCGCGCCACCAGCGATGCACGGTCGGCGAGGCAGGTTTGATTTCCATGGCGCGAGTATAGCGCAGGGCGCGGCCCGCCGTATGCGTCAGCGGATCACCGACTCCATCGCGAGGTAGGCGGTTTCGGCGGATGGCCACAGCAGGTACAGCAGGCCGGCCATCAATAGCAGCGCGCCTGCGCGTACCATCGGCGTTCGGTCTTTCCCGCTCAGGGTCATGATGTGCTGCTTCAGTTTCTTCATGCTTGCAGGCGCGACGTGCGCCACTCCAACGGTTGCTGCAACGGCGCCGGGTGGAACGGCGCCGAGATGCTACGGGGTTCAACGAGAGGCCGGGCCGGCGATTCGGCGCGGCAAGATGCGCGCGCGGGGATCGAAAAAGGGAACGATCAGGCGTCCCTGGGCGCATCGCAGACGCGACGCGCATCGTACCAGTTCGGGCGCGGGAGGACAGTCAACAATTGTCGCGTGATGGTCCCAAGAAAGTGCTGGCACGGCGCGGGCCGAGGGAAATCGTGTGTTGTGAAATGGGAAAATGTAATAAAATCAATGGCTTGAGATTGATTTGTACCGAAATCACTCGTAGGGCGATGCGTCGATTCGGGAATATTCGGCGCGCCATCACGTCATTGCATCGCGATTATCATAACGAGATTGTTTTTGTGTGAACTTTGCATTTAGAATCAACAGCTAAACAATTAAGATAAGGATGCAGGTGACATGGCGATCTGAGAGCGCCGTTGCCGAATGCCCCTCGACAAGTGAACGTGACCGAAATGCTGCGCGCCTTCGCTAGCGCGCTCGATCAGAACAATCGTGCGATCAGGTTTCACTGGGGCCGTCATCAAGACGCGCTCGCGCATGTCCTCGTGCCACAGAACATCGATTTGACGGAGGGGCTTTGCGCCGGCATCGAAGGGCACTTAACCTGTCTGTCTTCACGTCCGGATCTTCCACTCGCTACTTTTTTGGGGCTACCGCTTTCAGTTCAACTGATAACGGATAGAGGCAAACCGTATCCGATCAACGGGATCATCACCGACGTACGCGCCGGCCAGTCGGACGGCTCTCTCACATGTGTCCAGCTAACGTTGCGAGATGCGCTCAGCATTCTTGAGCAGCGTGTCAACAGCAGAACCTTCCGTTCGATGAGTGTCCCGGACATCCTGGAAACGTTGCTGCAGGAATGGCAGCAACGCAGTTCAGCGTTGGCGCAGGCGTTCGATTTCGAGCTCATCCTCGATCGCAAGCAATATCCGAAGCGCGAGCAGGCCCGCCAGGCGGATGAGTCGGATGCGGCCTTTATTCGTCGACTATGCCGGCGCGACGGCATTTTCTGGTACGCCCGGACCGGCAGACATGATGGCGCGGCCACCGATACGCCGGTCCATACAATCGTGTTCTGTGACGACCCGACGAAATTGCCGCAAGCGCTCGCGGGCAGCGTTTCCTACCATCGAGGTGCGCAGTCGAGGGAGCGTGATTCGGTCACGCTATGGTCCACTGCTCGTGTGCTGACGCCTGGAAGCGTCCGACGCGCCAGTTGGGATTACAAGACCGGCAGGATGCTTCAGTCCGAGCAAGAGACGATCATCGATCAGGGAGAGGCCGGAAACGATCTCGCGAAGTTGCTGGCCGATTCAGTCATCGACGTCCCGCATGTGGGCGATTCCGATGCCGATCAGGAGCGCTTGGCGAAGGCACGCATTCTTGCGCACGAACATCGCGCCGAATGCGTATATGCGTCCAGTGATGTCCGCGATGTGTCGCCAGGTTGCTGGTTCACGCTGCAGGGGCATCCAGAAGTCGACACACGGCCGGAGGAACAGCGCCAATTCGTCGTTACCAGCCTTCACCATCGAGCCACCAACAATTTTGCCAAGGAGCTGGACGAACGGGCTCAGGCATTGTTTGCCGCGAGCCGCTGGAGCTTCGATGCGTTGCCGGCTCAGGAAGGGGACGGCGTCCGCTACGAGAACACGTTCATATGCGTGCGCCGTGGCGTGCCGCTGACGCCAGCCTACGATCCGCATGTCGATCTGCCGCCCGTGCATCCATTTACCGCCAAGGTGGTCGGCCGGGACGGTGAAGAAGTCCATTGCGATGAACTCGGCCGCATCAAGGTGCAGATTCTTGGTTTGCGAGCCGATGACCATGCACATGCGCACGGTGCCGGCGCTAGCGGAACCGAGCGGGACAGCGCGTGGGTAAGATGGGTCAGTCCATGGGCAGGCCCGAACTACGGGATGGACATGTTGCCGCGCGCCGGCATGGAAGTGCTGGTCGACCATTTGCACGGCGATCCGGACAAGATGATCGTGACAGGGGCGCTGCACAGCGGTCCCAACATGCCGGCCACGTTCAGCCACACGGGCTCGCTTCCGGGCAATCGATATCTGTCCGGCATCAAGACCAAGGAAGTCAAGGCGGATCGATATAACCAGTTGCGCTTCGACGATACGCCCGGCCAGATCAGCAGCCAGCTTGCCAGCGAGCACACCTATACGCAGTTGAACCTCGGCTACCTCACGGAGCCTCGCGATGGTGGTCAGGGCGCACCTCGCGGTGACGGCCTGGAGGCAAGAACCGATGCGCAGGCCGTCGTTCGTGCCGGGAAAGGCGTGTACGTGACGGCTCAACAGCAGGGGCGTGCCGAAGGCAAGATGCTCGAGCGGACGGCGTTGCAGACGTTGATCGAGCAATTGCAGGAGCTGGTTCAAAACCTTGGCGACGCATCTGCTGCTCATGATGCAGACAATACCGACCTCGCGCGTATCGAGAAGATCGCGTCGCAGATCAAGAGTTGGGATGCAGGTAGCAACGTCAACCAGGGCGGTGGCACTGGTGGCGCACCAATGGTTGCCATCGAGGGGCCGGCCGGCGTGACCGTGGTCAGTCAGGACGCGATGGTGCTCGGTGCGCAGACGACCATCGATGCCGTGAGCTCCGGCAATACGCAGATCAGTGCGGGACGGCGGTTGCTGATACGGGTCGGGGACTGGATGAGCGCCTTCGCGGCCAAGGGGATGAAACTGGTCACGGCGGATGGCAAGCTTCGGATTGAGGCGCACAAGGAAGACGTCATCGTCAAAGCTGCCAAGCGCATCATTCTCGAGGCCGGTGAGGAGATCGTGTTCCGTTCGCCGAAAGTCAGTACGCAGGCGAGCGACGAAGCGTCGATCAATGGCGGATCCAGCTACAGCCAGTGGAGCGGAAGCGGCGTGGTCCATGGAACGAGCGGCGTTTGGCGCGAGCACGCGGCGTCGCATAGCCTCGTGGGGCCCGACAACAAGCCGGTGAAGGTGCCCGATCCCGTTTCGTTCAAGGAACTGGAGCAAAAGGAAAGTCTTGCAGTGGTCCTTCGTTCGCATCCAGATGGCGGTCGGCCGCTTGCCTATGAGCCGTATACCCTTTACAAGGGCGCAGCCAAGATTGCGGACGGTGTAACGGACGAGCACGGTCAGTTGATTATTGCCAATCACCAGAAGGGCACGTCTTCGTATATGGTCAAGCTTCACAACGGCCACGAAATCGATGTGCCGGTGATGGAGGGGGCTTTGACCGACGATGATCAATTGGCTGCCGAGGGATGGCGGGCCATTGATGATGATCCTGAGTCGCGCCAGCGCCACGCACAGGGCTGACGCGCGATTCTCCGCGGTTTTCGACGGGAAATTTGATGTCCGATACCAATACCCAAAACAAATCGAAGGCGCCGGTCGACGTTTCCACACGTCAATCGGTCGCCAGTGCGCAGTGGTTTCTGGAGAAGAATGAGACCTACTATGCACCGCCGTATGCGAAGAACAATCTCGACGTGTTCATTTGCGGCGAGGATGCGTTCAAACAGATCGCAGCCGATTTGAAGGCAGCCAAGCACAGCGTGGAAATCATCTGTTGGGGTTTCGATCCGGGCATGGAACTGATCCGGAATGGTTCGGTGTGGCCGCGAGGAGATACCTGGGGCGGGTTGCTGCGCGATGTGGCCGCGGGAAAATTCAACAATGGCAAACCGGTTCAGGTTCGTTTGCTGTCGTGGTACGGGTTTATCGGAAGTCTTGGTTCGAACAACATGCCGGGACACAGCAGTGGTCGTTTGAACTACGAAGAAAAGATGGCCATGATGGTCGGTGCGGGCGGCGGCATCTATTTGCCGACCGGCAAGCCACCTCAACCGCAGACACCGCAGGAGCGGCGCGAGGATTTCAATGCGCGCTGGTACGACGACGCGTTTGCGGGGCGGCTGGCCAATCTGTCGATTCGGACTCGGGATGGCAGTAGCAAGGCTGTTCATGACAGTCTCGCAGGCGAGCCGGGGAAGCGTGACTTCACCGAAGTGCTGGGTCTGGAGAAAGTGGCCACCGACCATCAGAAGACCATCCTGATCGACTACGAATACGAAGGGGGGGCACACGCAGTCGGTTATGTGATGGGGCTGAACAGCGTGACTGACTACTGGGATACGCAGCAGCATCTCTTCAACGATCCACGCCGCGGAGAGTCATGGGAGGGTGCCAATGACGTGCAGCCTGGCCTGAAGCCGTATCAGGATTACGCGAGCCGTATTCGAGGCGAAGCACTGGTGGCAGTCAGCAAGAACTTCATTGATGCGTGGAACCGCGCCAAGGGCAAAGGTGCGAACGTATCGCGAACGCACGATTTCAAAAAGGTGCCGCCGGGATTGACGCAGAATCTCGGCACACCGTGCCAGCGGGCGCAAGTCGTGCGCACTCAGCCCGAAGAAAAGGACAAATCCATCAAGGCCTTGTATGAGCAGGCCACGTCCTTTGCACGCAGCTATATCTACGTCGAGAACCAGTATTTCCAATATACCGAGTGGCCGAAGAAACTGAAGGAATTGCGAACGCAGTTTCTGTCGTGCAGTCAGGCTGCTGGCAAGAGTCCTGTCGATATACCCAATTTGCACGTGTTGGTTGTCATCCCTACACCGGAGCGTGCACAGATGGTGCCGCGAACCCATGACACCGTTAAGGTGCTGGGCCACGGTACGTCAATGCCCAATCAGGACAAGGCAATCGAAGACGAACTGGCACGCAACCGGCAGCAGCAGGCGACCTGGGACGCTTATGTCAAACGACAGAAGGCGAGTGGGGCGAGGATTGATCCCGATCTTTACCCTGCACCGCTCTCTCCTGTTGCACAAAGCGCAAAGGATCTCGGCGACAAGGCTTCCCTTTCCAAGTCGCTGGATCAAATGGGAATCCGCGCACTGATCGGTAGCCTCTGGACATTCGATAGTAACTGGCGTAGCTCAACGTTGAGCACGGAGACGGCGAAGCAGCAAGCTCGCTGGGATGAATATGTGAAGAAGCAACAAGCCAAAGGCGAGTTGCCGGACCCGGATCTGGCGCCGATGCTGCCGTTGCCAACGCAGTCGATAGCTGCCCGGTATAGAGAGATCTATATTCACAGTAAACTCCTGCTGATCGATGATAGTTTTTTCACGTTGGGGAGTGCCAACCTGAATTTGCGGAGCATGGCGGTGGACGCAGAGATCAATATAGGAACTGATGATCCAGCGAAGAGTGAAGATTTGCGCAAGCGGGTATGGAAACTTCACACTGGAAACGCAGCGGATTGCAATCCGGCATCGCTCACTCCGAAGGCCATGGCCAAGACATTCATTAACTGGGTGCAATTGTTGAGGGCGAATGAAATCGCACGGAAGAAGGGGGATGCTCCCACGGGCTTTCTGCATCCGTTCCATGATGAGCGCGCGACAGGTGTTCGCCTTTCCTGAGCAGGTATCCGACAATCGTGTCCAATCAATTGAGTTCAACCGTCGCCGACCGTTTCGGCCTCGTCCGTTTAGTCTCTCTTTTCTTGTTCTTTGCTTGTACCGCCTGCTCAATGAACGACTCTCTTCCTCGCAACATGTCGCTGACGGCCTTCAACCCTCACCGTGAGGCATTTGAGTGCAAGCATGAGGCTGACGTCGTTCCCCCAATCGATCCGGAGGCCGATCGATGGAACCAGGAAGCGGTGGCGCGCACCAGCTCGCTGCTGTGGCCGAACCAGCGCGATTACACGGGTGCTGTCGATTTGTGGGCGAAGGCCGCTGAGCGAAAGCACTGGAAAGCGATGTTGAATCTGGCAAGTGCCTATGCTGAGGGGCAGGGCGTGGATCGTGATGCGGAACGCGCAGTGCAGATCACGGAACAGGCAATGAAACTTGGCATTCCGGCCGCGTACGATCTAATGGGTACGTATTACATGAACGGGATGGGGGTGAAGCAGGATGCGAGTAGAGCCTATGCATTCTGGCAACTTGCCGCGGATATGGGCAGCCCGAGCGCGATGGCATATTTGGGGGGCAAGATGGACGCGCTCTATGATGACCCAAAGGCAGGCTTTTGGGGTAACCGCAAGATTGCCCTCCAAATGCTCGAATGCGCCGTCGCGCAGGGGAGCGGGCTTGCAGCATATGAACTGGGGACGACGATCGTAGGTGATCGCGCCGAATTGAGCGAGAACAACGACCGCGCACTCAAAACCCTACACGCCGGTGTGAAGTTTGGCAGCGCCCAGAGTGCCGGATGGTTGAGTGCCTCGTTTGGCAAGGGTGATGCACTGGTCGGTCATGTGAAGGATGAAGCACGTGCCGAACGCTACGGAATTCTCGCCGACCGCCTCGAGCGCGATCCGGACCTTCGTCTGCCCAACCTGGACAAAGTGTTACCGTTGCCACCGTCCAAATTGCCCAAGTGGGACGGCAACAAGGAAACGCTGATCAATGCGGCTAAGGCCGTGATGTCGGTGCCCGTGCCGCCTTCCACACCCGCCATGCATCCGGTCGCGCTGCGTACCGGTCGTGCGCATGTGCCCGATGGCTACATGTTGCCGGAGAAGCCGCCCATCACCGTGCCTCCGCAAGCGGAAACCACCGCTGCTCCGGTCGGCGGCTACTGGCTTGCGCAGCTCAAGTATCCGACTGCCGAACGTCATTTCGCCTGGAATCTGGCGCAGGTGCCGATGCACTACAGCAAGGACGAACTATTTGATCGGAGTCGCCCCGGTCTTGTGCTGGAGGATGGCCGTATCTTCTTTCATTACATCGGAGACGCGATTCCGATGGCAGTACCACAAGCGGGATCGGAACCCCGCGTGACGCAGGGCATCGCGCGCGCCGCGGAATATCCCGAGCCTGCGGTCCAGTGTCGGGGCACACGCGCGTGCCCGGTGACGGGCATCTGGCAGGCCAGTGTGACCGAGAACCATCCTCGGGCCGCGACGTTCAATCAGTGGTACCGCCAAGCCTATGTCGCACAGGGTGATGCGTTCCCTGATCCGCGGGACATGCATCTGGATATTTCGCCGACGGATGTGACCTGGACGTGGTGGAACCAAGCCAATCGCCTCGGATTCGCGAAACTGCCGGAAGTCAGTGTCGGCAACGCGTCCGGCGACGCCTGACGGAGAAAAGGATGCGCAAGTCGACAATGGCCATGATCGTAGTGGCGGGGGGCTTCATACTGGTTGCCTGGGGTGTCATCGCGTCCTTGGGGGCGGTGTCTCAGGTCAGCGGAGGCAGCTATGGTTCGCATGATGTCAGCGATTTTGCGATCGAGAATTTCCTGTTCCTCGGTTCGCTGATTGCATTGGGCGGTCTGGTCGCCTGGTATGCCAGCCGCGACACCACGGCGTCCGACGACGATGACGCGCAGACGGAGGGCAAAGGCGAAGGCGAATCGTCTACTTCCGCGCATCGAGATGCAGACTCATGAGCAGTTCTGAAATCATCTACAAGCACGACCTGTGGCGCAAGGGTGCGGGTGGTATGCCGGCAGGACTGTCTGGTCAGACGGACAGTTCGGCCTATGCCGGCCTGGATCTCGGTCTCGCTCAATTTGCCGGCAGTCACTTCAGCGGCACCAGTTTCACCGGCACGTCATTCCGGCAAGCCGGCTGGACCGGTTGTCGGTTCTCTGCCTGCACGTTTGCCAGTTGCGATTTTTCGGGGATTGCAATTTCCGAATGCACGTTTGTGGATTGCAGCTTCGACGAAGCCGCCTTTCAGGGCAGCACTTTCAATGGCGTGAAATTTCTCGGATGCAAGTGGAACGGCGTCCGGTTCGACGGCAACACCTGGCATTCGGTGCAAGTGCTGGACTGTACGGGAAGCACGGTCGAAGCCCATGGACTCAAGGGGCTGGATGTGGATTTCACGGGCAGCTATTTCGAGCATCTGGCATTCGAGGATACGGAAATCAACGGCGGGCATTGAGCCGAGAGCCTGTCCAGTATCGGTGCGTCCCGGCGCCCCTCCCACGGGTGCGCGCCATCCAAAGCGTCGCTGTGACAGCGTCGAAGGTCGCAGGGATGCAGTTGATCAAGTAATCATGCAACTGCGCAAGATCATAAAGGCGCGGCCGCTTCGGACACACGCGCCCCCGGAGGCTGTTTGCTCGTCATTCCAACCCCGCCTCACCACCCCCCAGCTTTTTTCTCGTCAACAACGACAAAAATGATCGTTTCGCCCTAGCCTGCCTGTCAGCAGAATGTCTCCATTCCCCCTCGCGCGACGACCCGAGCATCGCAGCGAGCCGCACTTCAAGGAGACAGCCGTGGCAGTGGAAACAACCTCAATCGATACGCTGGTCGTCGGTGCCGGGCAGGCCGGCGTGGCCATGAGCGAGCACCTGGGCAAGCTCGGCGTGCCGCATCTCGTGCTGGAGCGCGACCGCATCGCCGAGCGCTGGCGCACCGGGCGCTGGGATTCGCTGGTCGCGAACGGCCCCGCGTGGCACGACCGCTTTCCCGGGCTCGAATTCGACGGCCTCGATCCCGATGCGTTCGCAACGAAAGACCAGGTCGCCGACTACTTCGAAGCCTACGCACGCAAGTTCGGCGCGCCGATCCGCACCGGCGTCGAAGTGAAGAACGTCGTGCGCAACACAGGCAAACCGGGCTTCATCGTCGAAACGTCGGACGGCACGATCGAGGCGAACCGCGTGGTCGTCGCGACGGGGCCGTTCCAGCGTCCTGTCATTCCGCCGATCGCGCCGGACGACGCCAGCCTCGTGCAGCTCCATTCCGCCGACTATCGCAACCCGGCGCAATTGCCGGACGGCGCGGTGCTGGTGGTCGGCGCGGGTTCGTCGGGCGTGCAGATCGCCGACGAACTGCAGCGCGCGGGCCGGCAGGTGTACCTGTCGGTCGGTCCGCACGATCGCCCGCCGCGCGCCTATCGCGGCCGCGACTTCTGCTGGTGGCTCGGCGTGCTCGGCGAATGGGACAAGGAAGTCGCGACACCCGGCCGCGAACACGTGACGATCGCCGTGAGCGGCGCGCGTGGCGGCCACACGGTCGATTTCCGCGCCCTCGCGCATCAGGGCGTGACGCTCGTGGGGCTGACGAAGTCGTTTGACGGCGGCGTCGCGGTGTTCGAAAACGATCTCGCAAGCAATCTCGCCCGTGGCGACGAGAACTACCTGTCGCTGCTCGACGCGGCCGACGCCTATGCGGCGCGCAACGGCCTCGACCTGCCCGAGGAACCGGAAGCCCGCCGCATCCTGCCGAATCCGGACTGCGTCACGCAGCCGATCCTCGCGCTCGACCTGGCCGGCGCGGACGTCACGTCGATTATCTGGGCGACGGGCTACGCGCTCGACTACAGCTGGCTGAACGTCGACGCGTTCGCCGCGAACGGCAAGCCGCAGCATCAGCGCGGCGTGTCGAAGGAGCCGGGCATCTATTTCCTCGGCCTGCCGTGGCTGTCGCGACGCGGCTCCAGCTTCATCTGGGGCGTGTGGCACGACGCGAAACACATCGCCGACCACATCGTCACGCAGCGCAAGTACCTCGACTATCACGATGCGTCGCAACGCCGCGCGCAAACGCGCACCGGGCTCGGCGACACGGCATGCCCCGCGCAGGCCGATGCCCGCCCGTTGGTCGACGCGATCGGCTAATACGGATTGGCATTCGGCATTCGCGCCGCTACCCGCAGCAACGAACACTTTTCAGTACCCGCCGCACCGCGACCGTGACCGTTTCCGCCGCGGCGGGCGCATACACAGACCTTCGAAGGACCTCGATGAGCCAGCCTACCCATACCCGTATCCGCATGTTCAACACGAAGGATACCTACCCGAACCAGACGCTCGACAACGACCTGTGCCAGGCCGTGCGCGCCGGCAACACCGTCTACGTACGCGGCCAGGTCGGCACCGATTTCGACGGCAATCTGATCGGCCTCGGCGATCCGCGCGCGCAGGCCGAGCAGGCGATGAAGAACGTGAAGCAGTTGCTCGAGGAAGCGGGCAGCGACATCACGCACATCGTGAAGACGACGACCTACCTGATCGACCCGCGCTATCGCGAGCCGGTGTACCAGGAAGTCGGCAAGTGGCTGAAGGGCGTCTATCCGATCTCGACGGGGCTCGTCGTCTCGGCACTCGGCCAGCCGCAGTGGCTGATGGAGATCGACGTAATCGCGGTGATCCCGGACAACTGGCAGCCGAACCGCGCATAGGAGGCGACATGACTTTCTCCATCGTCGGACGCTGCCCGGAAACGGGCCATCTCGGGATCGCGATCAGCTCGTCGAGCATCGCGGTGGGCGCGCGCTGCCCGTGGGTGCGGGCGGGCGTCGGCGCGGTCGCGACGCAGAACATCACGCTGCCCGCGCTCGGCCCGCAGATCCTCGACCTGATCGAGCACCAGCAGCTCGCGCCGGCCGCCGCGCTCGACCGCGCGCTCAGCGCGAACGGCTGGAGCCAGTACCGGCAGGTCACGGTGATCGACGGGCAGGGGCAGACGGCGTGCTTCACCGGCAAGGAGGCGCTCGGCACGCACCATGCGGTGCGGGGCGAGCAATGCGTGGCAGCCGGCAATCTGCTGGCCGCGCCGGCCGTGATCGAAGCAATGGCGCGCGCGTTCGAGCAGGCGCACGGGCTGCTGGCCGATCGCCTGCTGGCCGCGATGCACGCGGCGATGGCGGCGGGCGGCGAGGCGGGGCCCGTGCATTCGGCCGCGCTGAAGGTGGCCGGCGACGTGACCTGGCCGATCGTCGACCTGCGCGTCGACTGGGCCGACGCCGACCCGATCGGGCAGCTGGACACACTGTGGCAGGCCTATCGCCCGCAGATGCAGGATTACCAGACGCGCGCGTTGAACCCGACTGCCGCGCCGAGCTATGGAGTGCCCGGCGATGAGTGACACGTCGAGCCGCGCGTTGCTCGCGCGGCTGATCGGCTTCGCGACGGTCAGCCGCGATTCGAACCTCGCGATGATCGACTTCATCCGCGACTACCTCGACGGCTTCGGCGTGTCGAGCGAGCTGTTCTACAACGCGGAGCGCACGAAGGCGAGCCTGTACGCGACGATCGGACCGCGCGATCGCGGCGGCATCGCGCTGTCGGGCCATACCGACGTGGTGCCGGTCGACGGCCAAGCGTGGACGCTCGAGCCGTTCCGGCTGACCGAGCGCGACGGCCGGCTGTACGGGCGCGGCACGGCCGACATGAAAGGCTTCATCGCGTCGGTGCTCGCGGCCGTGCCGGCATTCGTGTCACGGCCGTTGAACCTGCCCGTGCACCTCGCGTTCTCGTACGACGAGGAAGTCGGTTGTCTCGGCGTGCGGCCGATGCTCGACGCACTGGCGACGCGCGAGCACCGGCCGCGCCTGTGCGTGATCGGCGAGCCGACCGAACTGAAGCCGGTGCTCGGTCACAAGGGCAAGCTCGCGATGCGCTGTCACGTGAAGGGCGCCGCGTGCCACTCGGCGTACGCGCCGCTAGGCGTCAACGCGATCGACTACGCGGCGAAGCTGATCGGCCGCCTCGGCGAGATCGGCGCGTCGCTCGCGCGGCCGGAGCATCACGACAGCCGCTTCGATCCGCCGTTCTCGACCGTGCAGACCGGATTGATCAAGGGTGGCCGCGCGCTGAACATCGTGCCGGCCGAATGCGAGTTCGATTTCGAGGTGCGCGCGCTGCCGGCGTTCGATGCGCACGACGTGCCGAGGAAGCTGCAGGATTATGCGGTGTCCGAACTGTTGCCGGCGATGCGCGCGGTGCAGCCCGACACCGACATCCGTCTGCAGCCGCTCGGCGCGTATCCGGGGCTCGCGACTTCGCCGGACAGCGAAGCCGCGCGGCTGCTCGCGATGCTGAGCGGCTCCGACGCGTTCGGCACCGTCGCATTCGGCACCGAGGGCGGGCTGTTCGGGCAGGCCGGCATTCCGACCGTGGTATGCGGGCCGGGCAGCATGGACCAGGGGCACAAGCCCGACGAGTTCGTCACGCTCGAACAGCTGCACGGCTGCGACGCGATGCTCGGCCGTCTCGCGACGTATCTCGGTTCGGCCGGTTGCTTGGACTGATCCGGCGGTCCAGCAGCACGCCGCACGCGGCCGTTCGGCGGCGCGTGCGGTTCTTTCGTTGTTACCGCGCCGATTCCGCGACGATCTGCGCCAGCCGCTCGCGGCAGAACTCGACGAACGACTGCGCCTGTTTCGTGAGCTGCCCGCGCTTCAGCCGCGCGCTCACGAGCCCCGACGGGCTCACCGTTTCGCTCAGGCCGATCGTCACGACGCGCCGGCCGTCGTACGTGTATTCGGAATGCGGCCGCGTGACGAGCAGCGAGAAGCCGAACCCCTGGCCGACCATCCCGCGCACCATCTCGATCGACGGCGAAGCGAACACGATGTTCGGCGTGAGTCCGAGCTCGTGAAACAGGCTGACGAAATACGTGCGGCTCGGCAGCACGTCGAGCAGGATCATCGGCTCGACGCTGAGCTCGTGCAGCGATACGTGCGACTGGCCCGCGAACCGGTGGTTCTCCGGCAGCAGCACGTACGGCTGCTGCGCCGGCATCAGCGGCTCGGTCTCGATCGTGCCGTCGAGGTCGTGGTCGTAGAGAAACGCGAGATCGAAGGTGCCGGCCGTCAGGCCTTGCACGAGCTCCTGCTGGTCGCCGTCGCGCAGCCGGATGTTGACGCCCGGATAGCGTTCGCGAAAGCCCGCGATCAGCTGCGGCAGGTAGAGCGGCGCGACGGTCTCGAAGCAGCCGATGTCGATCTGCCCGCTGATCACGTCGTTGTCGGCGAGCGCGTTCTGCTCGAACTCGTGCGCGATGCGCAGCAGCTCCTGCGCCTTCCGGTAGAAACGCGTGCCGCTCGGCGTCAGCGACACGCCCTGTGCGTGATGGCGGATGAACAGCTTCACGCCGAAGCTTTCCTCGAGCCCCTTGATCGCGCTGGAGATCGACGGCTGCGCGATGAAGAGCTGGCGCGACGCCTCGGCGACGCTGCCGGATTCCACCGTCGTCACGAAATATTTCAGTTGCCGCAAAGTGTAGTGAGCCACGAGCACCTCTGATGCCGGCCTCGGGCGCGTGCCGCCGCGGGGCGCGTTCTGTTCGCTGTTTTGCGTAGCACCTTACCCGAAGACGCCCGGCGCCGGAATTTCCGCTGCAGAGCTTTTTCGTATGTCCCGAAAATATTTTTAGTATTTTCCGGTCGCCGCATGCGTGGCGCACCATCGTCTGCAATCCGGATCGCGACAAAAGCACGCATGCGCCGGGGGCAGATTATCCGCCTCCGCCCGCATGCGGCAAACCGTTGCCCGCGTATCCGGACCCGATTGCAGGCGCGCGCATCGTCGCGCGCCGGCGGAAACGGCACGCGCGCATCGCCGCGCAGGACAGGAGACTTAGCCATGACGACCGCGGATCGCAACGCGTCCCCCATGATAGAGAAACACACGATCGGCTACGTGCCGCCCGCAGACCGCCACGGCAAGGTGCGCGACCTGTTCACGCTCTGGTTCGGCGGCAACATCGCGCCGCTGCCGATCGTGACCGGCGCGCTGGGCGTGCAGATCTTTCACCTGAACCTGATGTGGGGGATCGTCGCGATCGTGGTCGGCCAGGCGGTCGGCGGCGTGCTGATGGCGCTGCATTCCGCGCAGGGGCCGCAGATGGGCATCCCGCAGATGATCCAGAGCCGCGCGCAGTTCGGCTCGTGGGGCGCGCTGCTCGTCACGGTGATCGCGGCCGTGATGTACGTCGGCTTCTTCGCATCGAACATCGTGCTGGCCGGCAAGTCGGTGCACGGCATCGCGTCGTCGGTGCCGGTGCCGGTGGGCATCGTGATCGGCGCGGTGGGCTCGGGGCTGATCGGGATCGTCGGCTACCGGTTCATCCATATCCTGAACCGGATCGGCACGTGGGTGCTCGGCATCGGCATTCTGGTCGGCTTCTGGATGATCCTGTCGAACGTGAGCACTACCGATTTCCTCACGCGCGGCGGCTTCGACTTCGCCGGGTGGCTCGCGACGGTGTCGCTGTCCGCGTTGTGGCAGATCGCGTTCGCGCCGTACGTGTCGGACTATTCGCGCTACCTGCCGGAAGACGTCGGCGTCGCGTCGACGTTCTGGGCGACCTATCTCGGCTGCACGATCGGCTCGACGCTCGCGTTCATCTTCGGGGCGGTCGCGGTGCTCGCGGTGCCGGCCGGCGCGGACACGATGGACGCGGTCAAGCAGGCGACGGGCCCGCTCGGCCCGCTGATGCTGCTGCTGTTCCTGTTGAGCGTGATCAGCCACAACGCGCTGAACCTGTACGGCGCGGTGCTCGCGGTCATCACGTCGGTGCAGACCTTCGCATACCGGTGGATTCCGACCGCGAAGACGCGCGCGGTGGTGTCGGTGGTGATCTTCGTCGCGTGCTGCTATGCGGCGATCGGCGCGTCGACCAACTTCGTCGTCAATCTCGTCGATCTCGTGCTCGCGCTGCTCGTCGTGCTGGTGCCGTGGACGGCGATCAACCTGATCGACTTCTACGTGATCCACAAGGGCAAGTACGACATCCAGTCGATCTTCATGGCGGACGGCGGCGTGTACGGCCGCTTCAATCCGCAGGCATTGCTCGCGTATGCGATCGGGATCGCCGTGCAGATTCCGTTCATGAACACGCCGATGTATGCAGGGCCGATTCCCGCGCATCTCGGCGGCGCCGACCTGTCGTGGCTCGTCGGGCTGGTGCTGACGTCACCGCTGTACTACTGGCTCGCGACGCGCGACAGCGCGTACCGGCGGCGGCAGACGGGCGCGCAGCTGCCGTCGTCGGCGGCGCGGTAAGCGGGGCGTCGTTCGACGCGATCAATGAAAGCGGCCGCCGCATCGATAGCGATGCGGCGGCCGCGAGAGGAGAGGGAGAGGCGATGCGCGGCGTGTCCTATCGCGCCGTGCATCGCCAGCCTGCCGGCCCGCGGGTCAGACGACCGCCGAGCGCGCGACGCGCACCGGCACCGATTTGTACGACGGTGTGCCGCTTTCCTTGTCGATGTAGTCGAGCGGCACGAGCACGTTCGCTTCCGGATAATACGCGCCGACCGATCCCGGCGCGATGTCGTACTCGATCGCGGTGATCTTCTCGAGGCGCAGCGTGCGGCCCGACGCGGTAACCGTCTCGATGTCGACGAGGTCGCCGTGTTCGAGCCCGTACTTCGCGAGGTCCGCCGCGTTCATGAACAGCACGTCGCGTCGTCCGAACACGCCGCGATAGCGGTCGTCGAGCCCGTAGATCGTCGTGTTGTACTGGTCGTGGCTGCGCAGCGTGATCAGCCGCAGCACCTGCTCGGCGCCGAGCACGTCCGCGTCTTCCTTCACGCCCTTGTAGATCGAGAACATCGCCTTGCCGGTGGCCGTGGGCCATACGCGCTCGGTCGGCGGCAGCGGCAGGCGGAAGCCGCCCGGCGTGCGGATGCGCTCGTTGAACGCCTCGAAACCGGCGACCGTGCGGTCGATCAGGTCGCGGATGCGGTCGTAGTCGGCGATCAGGTCGAGCCACGCGACCTTGCTGGCCGGCAGCGTCGCGTGAGCGATTCCGGCGACGATCGCGGGCTCGGAGCGCAGCTGGTCGGACGCGGGCTTCAGCTTGCCGGCCGACGCGTGGACCATCGACATCGAATCCTCGACGGTGATCGACTGCCGGCCGCTCGCCTGCATGTCGAGCTCGGTGCGGCCGAGCACGGGCAGGATGTAGGTTTCCTTCGCGACGAGCAGATGCGAGCGGTTCAGCTTCGTGCCGAGATGCACGCTGAGATCGAGCTTCGCCATCGCGGGGAACGACTGCTCGGGATCGGGCAGCGCGACCGCGAAGTTGCCGCCGAGGCACAGCAGCGCCTTGGCCTGGCCGTCGATCATGGCCTGCATCGCCTGCACGGCATCGTGTCCGTGCTGTGCGGGCGGCTTGAAGCCGCACACGTCCTCGATCTTCTGCAGGAACTCGGCCGACGGCTTCTCGGTGATGCCGACCGTGCGGTTGCCCTGCACGTTCGAGTGGCCGCGCAGCGGGCACACGCCCGCGCCGGGCTTGCCGATGTTGCCGCGCATCAACAGCAGGTCGGCGATCAGGCGCACGGTGGCGGTGCCCTTGTTGTGCTGCGTGACGCCCATTCCGTACGTGACGATCGTCGCGTTCGACTTCGCATACGCAAGCGCGACCTGTTCGAGCTGCGCCTGGCTCAAGCCGCTCGCGCGCTCGATGTCGTCCCACGAGGTGGCCTCCAGGTCGGCGCTGAATGCGTCGAAGCCGCTCGTGTGCTGCGCGATGAAATCCTTGTCGAGCACGTCGCCGCGCTCGGCCTCGAGCTGCAGCAGCGCCTTCATGATGCCCTTCAGCGCGGCCGCGTCGCCGCCCGCGTCGACCTGATAGTACGTCGACGCGATGCGCGTCGAGCCGAACGACGCCATCTCGATCATGTCCTGGGGATCCGCGAAGCGTTCGAGCGCGCGCTCGCGCAGCGGATTGAACACGATGATCGGCACGTTGCGGCGCGCACACTCGTGCAGCGTGCCCATCATTCGCGGATGGTTGGTGCCGGGGTTGTGGCCGATCGAGATGATCAGCTCGCAGTGGTCGAAATCCTCGAGCGACACGGTGCCCTTGCCGATCCCGATCGACTGCGGCAGGCCGACGCTGGTCGGCTCGTGGCACATGTTCGAGCAGTCGGGGAAGTTGTTGGTGCCAAGCTCGCGCGCGAACAGTTGATACAGGTAGGCGGCTTCGTTCGACGCGCGGCCCGACGTGTAGAACTCGACCTGCTCGGGCGGCAGCGCGCGCAGCACCTCGCCGATGCGCGCGAACGCATCGTCCCATTCGACCGCGCGAAACGTGTCGGTTGCGCGATCGTAGACGAGCGGATGCGTGAGCCGGCCCATGTTCTCCAGCTCGTAGTCGGACATCCGCAGCAGCGACGACACCGGGTTCGCCGCGAAGAACTCGGGTGTCACGCGCTTGGTGGTCGCTTCCCACGTGACGGCCTTCGCGCCGTTCTCGCAGAACTGGAATGTCGACTTGTGTTCCTTGTCGGGCCACGCGCAGCCGGGGCAGTCGAAGCCGTCGGGCTGGTTGGTCCGCATCAGCACGATCGGCGCCTCGATCGTTTCCATTTGCGTGCGCACGGCCTCGGCTGTCGCGCGAAGCGCGCCCCAACCGCCGGCGGGCCCATCGTACTTCCTGATGCCAGGCACTTCGCGTCGATTTGTCATGTGAATCTCCATTAGCCGGGCCCGCTGCGGGCCGGCTCGGGTTGCGCCGCGTCGCGGCGTTGGGGGCAAGCGGGCCCGTGCATGCGGGCCCGCGTGGTATCACTGCGCGTCCTTCTTCGCACCGGACGACTTCTTGCCGGATGGCTTGGCTGTGGGCGCAGGCGCGGGTGCAGGCGTCTCGTCCTTCGCTTCGTGATCCTTCTCATCGGACGCCGCCTTCGCCGCTTTTCCGTTGGGCCGCGCCTTGCCGTCGGCGGTCCTGGTCGCGTCCTTGGCGTCCTTGGCGTCCTTGGCATCGGGCCGTGCGAGCTTGTTGAACGTCACCGCGTCGCTCGCCTTGTCGTAATCGACTTCGACGCGATCGCCGGACTCCAGCTTGTCGGCGAGGATTTCCTTCGCGAGCTTCGTCTCGATGATCTGGCGCACCTGCCGCTTCAGCTCGCGCGCGCCGAATTCCGGTTGATAGCCGGCTTCGGTCAGGTGTTCGACGAGCGCGTCGCCCATCACGAGCGTGATGTCCTGCGCGGCGGCGGTGCGCACCACGCGGTCGAGCTGGATCTGCACGATCGAGCGGATGTTCTCCTTCGACAGCGCATGGAACACGATTACCTCGTCGATCCGGTTCAGGAACTCGGGGCGGAAATGGCCCTTCAGCACCTGCATCAGCTGTTCGCGGATCGCCTTGTCGGTCTTGCGCGCGGCCTCCGGCTGCGTGAGGTTGTCCATGATGATCGCGGCGCCGAGGTTGCTCGTCGCGATGATGATCGTGTTGCTGAAGTCGACCACGCGGCCCTTGCCGTCGGTCAGGCGGCCGTCGTCGAACACCTGCAGCAGCACGTTGTAGACGTCCGGATGCGCCTTCTCGATCTCGTCGAGGAGAATCACGCTGTACGGGCGGCGCCGCACGCGCTCGGTGAGCTGGCCGCCTTCGTCGTAGCCGACGTAGCCGGGCGGCGCGCCGATCAGCCGCGCGACCGCGTGCCGTTCCATGTACTCGGACATGTCGATGCGGATGATCGACTGCTCGTCGCCGAACACGGTCTCGGCCAGCGCCTTCGCGAGCTCGGTCTTGCCGACGCCGGTCGGCCCGAGGAACAGGAACGTCGCGATCGGCCGGTGCGTCTGGCCGAGGCCGGCGCGCGACAGCCGCACGGCGTCGCTCACGGCGACCACGGCATCGTTCTGGCCGATCACGCGCTCGCGCAGCTGCTCTTCCATCTTCAGCAGCTTCTGGCGCTCTTCCTGCGTGAGCTCCGACACCGGAATGCCCGTCAACCGCGACACGACCTCGGCGACCGATTCGACGGTCACTTCCAGCGTCTCCGAACCGGTCTTGCGCTGCCACGCCTCCATCTTTTCGTCGAGCGACTTTTGCTTCGCGTTGATCTGCTCCTCGAACTGCTTCGCCTGGTCGAAGCGCTTTCGCGACGTTGCGTAGTCCTGCTCGCGCTTGAGCTGCACGATCTGCGCTTCGTCTTCCTGGATGTCGGCAGGGCGCGACGTGGCGCCGATCCGCACGCGCGCGGCGGCCTGGTCGATCAGGTCGATCGCCTTGTCGGGCAGGAAGCGCGCGGTGATGTAGCGGTCGGCGAACTCGGCGGCCGCGACGAACGCGTCGTCGGCGAACGTGACCTGGTGGTGCGCCTCGAGGCTGTCGCGCAGCCCGCGCAGGATCACGATCGTCTGCTCGACGCTCGGTTCCGGCACGAACACCGGCTGGAAGCGCCGTTCGAGCGCCGCGTCCTTCTCGATGTGCTTCTGGTATTCGTTGAGCGTGGTCGCGCCGATCAGGCTCAGCTCGCCGCGCGCGAGCGCCGGCTTCAGCACGTTCGCGATGTCGAGGCCGCCTTCGCCGCCGCCCTGGCCCGCGCCGACGATCGTATGCAGCTCGTCGATGAAGAGGATCAGCTCGTCATGCTTGGCCGTCACTTCGTCGATCAGCTGCTTCGCGCGTTCCTCGAATTCGCCGCGATATTTCGCACCGGCCACCATCGAGTTGATGTTGACTTCGACGAGCCGCTTGCCGCGCAGCACTTCGGGCACGTCGCCGTTGACGATCCGCTGCGCAAGGCCTTCGACGATCGCGGTCTTGCCGACACCGGGCTCGCCGATCAGCACCGGGTTGTTCTTCTTGCGGCGCGCGAGCACTTCGATCGTGCTCTCGATTTCCTGCGCGCGGCCGAGCACCGGGTCGAGCTTGCCCTGGCGCGCGATCGCGGTGAGGTCGCGGCCGAACTTGTCGAGATTCGGCGTGCCGGTCGGCGCGTCGACGCGGCCGTCTTCCGCGCCCTTGCCGACGACCTTCACGACCTTCTGGCGCAGCGCTTCCGGCGTCACGCCGTATTTCTTCAGCAGCGTGCCGGCAATGCTGTCCGGCACCGCCGCGAGACCGATCAGCAGGTGCTCGGGGCCGATGTAAGAGTGGCCGAGATCGCGCGACGCCTGGAATGCGTACTGCACCGCCTTCTTCACGCGCGGCGAGATCGACAGCTTGTCGAGCGACGCGTCCGCGGCAGCCGTGCCGGTGTGCGCATGCTCGTCGATGTAGGACTTCAGGTCCTGCGGCGACAGCTTCAGTTCCTTCAGCAGCGCCGCGCACACGTCGGTATCCGCGAGCGCGTACAGCAGGTGTTCGGTGTCGAGTTCGCTACGGCGCAGTTCGTGCGCCTTCTCGGCCGCACGCTGCAGCAGTTCGAGCGTCTGCTCGCTGAACGCGTCGGTCGGATCGACCGATTCGCGCGGAATCTCGGCGGCCAGCGGCGACGTGTCGCCGCCTTCGCCGAACAGCGACGACGCGCCGCCGCCCAGCAGCGAATCGAACGGGTTCAGCATGCTCTGATGCCGCATCAGCTGACGGAAGTGGTAGTCGCAGATCGAGATCGTCTTGCGCTCGCCGTCCTGCATCACGGTGGCGCGCGCGACGGCCGGCCGGGCGTGACAGATATCGCAAAGTGCGGGCATGGTGGTCTGGCTCCTGTCAATGAACGTGGATCGAAAGGGAAATCCCGATGCGCGACGGCACGGCAACACCGGTGCGTCGCTCAGCCCGCGGCATCACTTCGACTGTGATCAAAATAGCGAATTGGCCGAAGGCCTCCAAGACACAGTTCCGCACCGGCCCGGCCGGGAATTGCACCCTCACATGCACGCGTGCGTCCGCTGCAAGGAGTACAGACGAGCGCGCATGCGGGTGCGGCGTTCGGAATCCGGAAACAGCGCGGCGCGCAACGCGCGCGAAGCGCGGTGCGACATCGGCGCGCAGGGCGCCGGCAGGCGGCAAACGGGAAGGGGTGCGCGCGATGAAACGCGGCGCACGCGCGGCGGCGCGATTGCGCGGGGCGGCGAGGGACGCGGGCGGGTTACGCCGGGCCGCGCACGCCCGCCGACCGGTGCGTGGCGCGGGGTCGATGGCGAAGCGGGCGGGTTGCACGGTGCGGGCCGGATCAGGCGCAACCGCGGCGAACCGGCGTCAGTCGGAGAGTTTCATCGCGAGGCGCTGCCGCGCAATCTGCTTCACGTCGGTCGACAGTGCCGCATCCTGCAGGCCATTGGCCCACACGGAGAACGAATCCTCGATCAGGTTGCGGGTGTCGGGCGGCAGTTCGGCCAGCATCAGCGACACCACGGTGAACAGGACGGCGATGTCGCCGGTCTGGCGGCTCGCGTTCGCGTCGACGGCCTGCTTCAGGCTGTCGACCGATGCTTGCAGGGACTGCCATGCTTGATTCGAATCGCTCATGTCACGCTCAATGCAGGAGGGTTCAGCCGGCGACGAACGTGCGGCCGGCAATGCGGCCGGCGTGCGCGACGCCCGGCGGGCATCGCGCACGGGCAGGCCGTCAGGCCGCCGTGCTGGCCTGCGGCGCCACGGCCACCGATGCCTCGCTCGTCAGCATCAGGAACGTGAACGTTTCGCGCAGGTACAGGCGGACGACCTTGTCGGTATGGCTCGTATAGCCGATCGACACATCTTCGCCGAGGTGCAGCTCGTAGTCGCCGCCGCGGGTGGACAGCACGCAACCGCCGCTGATTGCCGGCGCCCACACGATCTCGCCGCTGACGATGCGCTTGATGTGTCCGAGCACCGGATAGCCCTGGTCGCGCGCTTCGCTGAGCGCCGTGTAGGCGTCCGAGCCGAGCACGACCGTGTACGGGCCATCGACACCCGCGAGCCGCAGCGCTTCCAGCGCGTCGCTGATCGCGTCCGGATACGCGCTCACGTCGGTCGGCAGCGTGAGCTTGCGGTTCGACGTGCCTTCGCGGATGCCGACGATGTCCGCGGCCAGATAGCCGTCGAAGATCGCGCCGTCTTCCGCGAATGCCAGGCGCTGCGCGGCGTCCTTCGCCGGCTGCCAGTCGGCGTCGCGCGCGCCGCGCTCGACGCTGTCGATCGCATCGCGGCTCAGCTCGAACGGCACCGTCAGCTCGACGACGTTGCGGACCTCGCGCAGCCGCGCGCTCACCTGCTCGCGCGGCGCGGTGACGTCGCGCAGATGCCCGGTGCCGACGGCCGACAGCCCGGGGCCGGCCGGCCCTTCGACGTCGACCACGCGGCGCCCGGCCACCGAGCGCTTGAAGGTGCGGGCGACTTCTTCCTCGATCTGCGCCCACGCGGACGAGGCGATCGGCGCGAGTTCGCGGTGCAGGTTATTCATAGGCTTTGACTCCTTTCAGCGATCCGATGTTCAGCGAGCCGTCACGACGCGGCTCGGGCGATGAGGGTGCGGGCTGCGCGGCGTCGGTGTCGGCCGGTGCGGCGCGATCGGCGAGCGCTTCGAGCAGGTCGGCCGACGGCACGAAGAACAGCGAGCCGGTGACCGCGCGGCTGAAGTCGAGCAGCCGGTCGTAGTTGCCGGGCGGGCGGCCGACGAACATGTTCTCGAGCATCTGCTCGATCGGCGCCGGCGAACGCGCGTAGCCGATGAAATAGGTGCCGAATTCGCCGGAACCGGGGCGCCCGAACGGCATGTTGTCGCGCAGGATCTTCACTTCCTGGCCGTTTTCGTCGAGCGTGGTCAGCGAGCTGTGCGAGCACGACGGCTTCACGTCCGGCGCGAGCTCGATGTCGGACAGCTTGGTGCGGCCGATGATGCGCTCCTGCGTCTCGACCGAGAGCGCGTTCCAGCCGGCCATGTCGTGCAGGTACTTCTGCACGAGCACGTAGCTGCCGCCCGCGAATTCGGCGTCCTCGTCGCCGATCACCGTGAAGTCGACCGCGTCGCGGCCTTCCGGGTTCTCGGTGCCGTCGACGAAGCCGATCATCGCGCGCTGGTCGAAGTTGCGAAAGCCGTGCACCTCGTCGACGACCGTGACCGCGTCGCCGAGCGCGGCGAGCAACTGGGTCGCGAGTTCGAAGCAGAGGTCCATCGCGTCGGCGCGAATGTGCAGCAGGATGTCGCCCGGCGTCGCGATCGCGACGCGCTGGCCGGCGCCGAATTCGCGGAACGGATGCAGCGACGCGGGACGCGGATCGCCGAACAGCGCGTCCCACGCGTCGGAGCCGAAGCCGCATACGCAGGACAGGTTGCCGCCCGGCACGCGCTTGCCGACCGAGCGCACGAGCGCGGCGATGTCGCCGCACCACGCGCGGATCGTGTCGGCGCGCTCGGCGCCGGGGTTGACGGTTGCGACGAGGAAGATCGCGCTGCGCGTGATCGGCTCGTGAACGGCCTGGGAAAGCGGGGGACGGGTTTGCATCGCGGCCTGCCGGTCAGTCATGTCGGGACGGACGGGCCGCGGCTGCCGCGGCGCGCGAAGACGAGCGGGTGGACTGTGTCATGCGACTGTTCTCTTTGTGACATGCGGATGAAGGACGTTGCGCGGGCATCGCGCAACGGGCCGCAGCGGCGGCGGCCTGCCGTCCGGGCGCGAAAGGGAAGGCAGGCAGGATGGCCGCGCGTTCGCCCGGCGCGTGACCTCGCCGCACCGCGTAACGTCGTCGAGCCTGCAATCTAGCAGCTTCGGCGGGTCTTTGGAACACGTATCGACGATCTGTCATTCGAATCGGTTGATCGGCGTTCGATTTTGCAACGCATGCGTGCAGCTGTACTCCTGAAGCCCGCGCCGCTGTGCTCTTGAGCGGGCGCGACACGTGCAGTAGATTGGTTCGCTCCACCTGCCGACGAGGATCACCATGACGAACCTGCTGGAAGCGATGCGAAATTTTGTCGCGGGGGTCGAGCACGGCGTCGATGGAGCGTCGGGCACCGCACCTGCTTCGTTGCAGGGGTCATCGCGTTGAACACGTCCACTGCCTCCGCCGATACGGCCGCCGAGCGCATCCGCCGCCGCTTCGGCCACTTCCTCCATGCGGCCGAGCTGGCCGGCCTGATCGTGATCGGTCTGGCGACCGCGTTCGCGATGACGCAGGAAGCGTGGAAGGTCGTGCTCGCGGGCGAGGTGTCGCTCACCGACCTGCTGCTGATGTTCCTGTACCTGGAAGTGCTCGCGATGAACGTGCGCTATCTGCGGCTCGGCCGGCTGCCGGTGCGCTTTCCGTTGTTCATCGCGATGACGTCGCTCGCGCGCGACCTGATCCTGCGCGGGGCGACCGACGGCCCGGAGCGGATGCTGATGACCACGTTCGGGATCGTGCTGCTCGCGGTGGGCGTGCTGATCCTGAGCTTCGGCCAGCATCGCTTTCCGGCGGAAGTCGACGATGTCGAGGAGGACGCGCATACGCGCCGGTAGCGTGCGGCCCGCGCGGCCCGCGCGGCCCGCGCCGCTCGTGCCGCGCGTGTTCGCGATGCAGCGGCAGGCGCGCGCATCGCACCCACGGATCCCGGCACGCAACGCGCGGCCGGTCCGACCCATCCGCGGATGGCCGTCGACTGGCGGCGCTCGCGTCGCTCACCAACCCGGGAGGTGTCGCATGACCAAGCAACTGATCGTCGCCGTATTCGGCAGCGCCGAGACGGCCCGTCAGGCCGCGAACGATTTCGAGGCGCTGTCGGAGAAACATGAAGGATTTCACGTCGACAATGGCGTCGTCGTCGAAAAGGATGCGAACGGCAAACTCGCCGTGCTCGACGCCGAGTCGCGGTCGTTCAAGGGCGGCGTGATCGGCGCGATCGCGGGCGGCCTGCTCGGGATGCTCGCCGGGCCGCTCGGCGCGATCGCCGGCATGGCGGCCGGTGCGGGGGCCGGCATCGTCGCGGACGCAGCCGGCAATGCGCTGCTCGACGGGCAGTTCGTCGAATCGGTCGCGACAGGGCTCGCGCCGGGCAGCGTCGCGGTCATCGTCGAGGCGGACGAGGCGACGCCGTTCTCGGTCGACAACATCGTCACGGGATTCGGCGGGAAGGTCGTGCGCCACGTTATCGGCTAGGCCCGGCTTGCGGCGTTCGAACCGCATGAACGCCGGCGTTCGGCCCGCGCGGATCGCGTCGACGACACCTGCGCGTTCGTGCGACGCCGCGCATCGTGACGCACGAACCGGCATCGCGCGTGCGCGGGACTTAGGGACTTAGGGACTTAGGGACCTAGACAATCAGCTATACCGAGCGTCGGTGCGCATGACGTCCCGCTCGAAGGTCGCCACGCGAATCGCATCGTGCGCGTTTCGCGTCACGACCGCATGCGCGCGGCGGTACCGACGACACGACACGCGGCTGCGTGCCACGGCCCGCCCATCTGTTCACCACACCCGCGCGATTTGACGTTTGACCGCCAAACTGTCACTTACATTCGCCGAATTGACGCAGTAGGATGCCGATCCTCGTCATGATGGATTTCGCATTGCTACCCGCCTTCAATTTCGGTAACGGCCGACGCTCGCACCAGAACGCCCGCCAGCGGGCACGGCTATCCGGCTTCGCGCATCGGCGCGGCACGCGCGCACACGCGTCGCGGGCCGGTTCACCGCTGGCGGGGCGAGGCGGATGAAGCTCTACGAGAAATTCGCGAACGACATAGAGAGACTCATCCGGCAGCGCGTGTATCGACATGGCGATCGTGTGCCGTCGGTACGGCAGGCGAGCCAGCAGCATCGGATCAGCATCACGACCGTGCTGCATGCGTACCTGTTACTCGAAAGCCGCGGGCTGCTGGAAAGCCGTCCGCAATCCGGCTACTTCGTGAACCTGCGTCGCGACGACAACCACGCGCCGGTGCGCGAGCTGCGGCCGTCGAAGCCGATCGCGATCTCGTCGTCAGTGGACATGAGCCGGCTCGTGCTGTCGACGCTGCGCGCGATCGGCACCGACGACGCGGTGCCGCTCGGCTCGCCGTATCCGGACCCGAGCCTGTTTCCGTTCGAGAAGCTGAACCGCTATGCGTACGCAGCGGGCCGCGACAAGTCGTTGTGGGGCGTGACGGACGGGCTGCCGCCCGGCCATCCGCGCCTGATCCGGCAGATCGCGCGACGCTACCTGGAAAACGGGATGTCGGTCGATCCGAACGAGATCATCGTGACGGTCGGCGCGACTGAGGCGATCAATCTGTGCCTGCAGGCGGTTGCAAAACCGGGCGACACGATCGCGGTGGAGTCGCCGACGTTCTACGCGATGCTGCACGCGATCGAACGGATGGGGATGAAGGCGATCGAGGTCGCGACGCACCCGGAATACGGAATCGACATCGCGGCGCTGGCGGCCATTGCGAAGTCGCAGCCGATCGCCGCGTGCATGGTGATGCCGAATTTCCAGAACCCGCTCGGCTTTCAGATGCCCGACGAGCGCAAGCGCGAACTGGTTGAATACGCAACGAAAGCGGACATGCCGATCATCGAGAACGGCGTGTACAACGAATTGTATTTTGGCAATGCCCACCCGAGCGCGCTGAAGGCGTTCGACCGCAACGGAATCGTGCTGCATTGCTCATCGTTCTCCAAGAGCCTGACGGCCGCCTACCGGATCGGTTGGGCATTGCCGGGCCGCTATCGCGAACAGGTCGAGAAGCTGAAGTTCCTGAACACGCTGGCGACGCCGTCGTTGCCGCAGCTCGCTATCGCCGAGTTTCTTGAGCGAGACGGCTACGAGCATCACCTGCGGCGGATTCGCAAGGCGTATGCGCAGCAGGCGAACCTGATGCGAGCGATGGTGTCGCGGTTCTTTCCGGAAGGTACGCGCATCTCGAGCCCGGCGGGCGGCTACGTGTTGTGGGTCGAGCTGCCGGCGCAGGTCGATGCGATGCGCCTGTACCAGCTCGCGCTGGAGCAGGGCATCACGATCGGACCCGGCTACATGTTCTCGATCGCGGACACGTACCGCAATTTCATCCGGCTGAACTACAGCAGCCCGTGGTCGCCGGAGATCGAGCGAGCGATCGTCACCGTCGGCAAGCTCGCGGCGGCCTGCATGGATTGACGGCGCGGCGGCGCATCACGCGAAGTCACGTCGGGTCACGTCCCACATCGCTATCGCGTCGCTTCGCGTGACGGGATGAAGAAGGGTGTGGCATGCGAATTGCGCGCGTCGCTGCACCCCGCGCATGCGCTTCCGGCGTGTTGCGCCGCAACGTGGATGACGTTGTATGCCGGTCGTGAATCGCATACGAGCTACATTCCGCGTTTGCATGCGCTGCGGGGTCGTCCGTCCCTGTTCTTTTCAGGCAGGACGCCGATAATGGGACCGTTACCCCACATTCCGGGAGCCATGCCATGTCCGCAAGTGACGCTTCGTCTTCACGTCCCGATCTCGCACAGGGCATCGCGCTCGACGACATCGCCGACGGCGCGATGATCGAAGGCCGGGTCGGCGACGCAACGGTGCTGCTGGTGCGCCGCGCCGACGAACTGTTTGCCGTGACCGGGCAATGCCCGCACTACGGCGCACCGCTGGCCGACGGGCTGCTCGTCGGCGACACGATCCGCTGCCCGTGGCATCACGCGGCGTTCTGTTTGCGCACCGGCGCAATGCTGCGCGCGCCGGCGCTCGACGGTCTGACGTGCTGGCGCGTCGAGCGTCGCGATGGGCGCGCGATCGTGCTCGATGCACAGCCTGCCGCGTCGCCGCCCGCGCTGAGAGCGGCCGGGCTGCCCGAATCTGTGGTGATCGTCGGCGGCGGCGCGGCCGCGATCGCGGCGGCCGTGACGCTGCGGCAGGAAGGCTATCCGCACGCGATCACGCTGCTGAGCGCGGACAGCGAGCCGCCGTACGATCGGCCGAACCTGTCGAAGGATTATCTGGCCGGCACGGCCGAAGCCGACTGGCTGCCGCTGCGTGGTGCGTCGTTCTATACCGAGCAGCGCATCGACGTGCGCTGTGGCACGCGCGTTACGCGGATCGATCCCGCAGGGCACGCGGTCGAACTCGCGGACGGCAGCCGCGTCGGCTACGGCGCGCTGCTGCTCGCGACGGGCGCCGAGCCGAACCGGCTGACCGTGCCGGGCGCCGATCTGCCGCACGTGCGTGTGCTGCGCTCGCGCGCCGATTGCGATGCACTGATTGGCACGCTGAAGAATGCGCAACGCTGCGTCGTGGTCGGCGCGAGCTTCATCGGGCTCGAGGCAGCCGCCGCGCTGCGCACGCGCGGGCTTGTCGTGCAGGTGGTCGCGCCCGATGCGCATCCGATGGCGCGCGTGCTCGGCGACGCGCTCGGCGACACGCTTCGCGCGCTGCACGAGTCGCACGGCGTGACGTTCCATCTCGGCGTGACGCCCGCGCAGATCGCGCCGGATGGCGTGACGCTGTCGAACGGCGACGTGCTGCCGGCCGACGTCGTGGTGGTCGGCATCGGCGTGCGTCCGGACGTGACGCTCGCGCAGGATGCGGGGCTGGCCGTCGATCGCGGCGTGACGGTCGACCGTTTCCTGCAGACGAGCGCACCGGACATCTACGCGGCCGGCGACATCGCCCGCTGGCCCGATCCGTTGACGGGCGAGCGCATTCGCGTCGAGCACTGGGTCGTCGCGGAGCGGCAGGGCATCGCCGCGGCGCGCAACATGCTCGGCCAGCAGCGGCCGTTCGACGCGGTGCCGTTCTTCTGGAGCCAGCACTACGATCTGACTGTCCGCTATGTGGGACATGCGGAGCAATGGGACCGCGTCGAGATCGACGGCGACCTGCGCGCGCACGACGGCTCGGTGACGTACTGGCGCGGCGACAAGCGGCTCGCGGTCGCGACGATCGGCCGCGATCTCGACTGTCTGAAGGCGGAAGAGGCGCTCGAGCAGCAGGGCGCTGTGAAGTCGCGCTGATCGTTGCCCGGTCGACACGGTACTGCGCCTGACCGGCGGGATCGGCGTCGATCGCGTGATCGACGCGGTGGGCGTCGACGCGATGCGCGCGACGCACGGGCCGGCCGCGGCCGATCGCGACGCGGCGCGCGCATTCGATGCGGAAGTCGACGCCGTCGCGCCGCGCCGCAAGCCGGACGGCCGCTACTGGACGCCGGGCGACGGGCCGTCGCAGGTGCTGCAATGGGCGGTGCGCGCGGTCGCGAAGGCCGGCACGGTCGCGGTGATCGGCGTGTATCCGCCGCAGGCGCGCGTGTTTCCGATCGGCGAGGCGATGAACCGGAACCTCACGATCAAGATGGGCAATTGCAATCACCGGACCATCACGCCGCACCTGATCGAACTGGTGCGCAGCGGCGCGTTCGACCCGGTGTCGGTGCTCACGCGCTGGGAGCCACTGACGAACGCGATCGACGCGTACCGCGCGTTCGACGTACGCGAGCCCGGCTGGATGAAAGTGAAGCTGACGCCATGACGATCCAACTGGAACGAGGAGCACTGCGATGAGCGAAACGAATACTCGCTACGACAACTGCATGGCCGCGTGCGACGCGTGCGCGCACGCCTGTGACGCGTGCATGGCCGCGTGCCTGGCGGAGCCCGACGCACACAAGCTGGCCGACTGCATCGCGCTGGACATCGAATGCGCGCAGCTGTGCCGCTTCGCGTCGGGCGTGATGGCGCGCGGCAGCGTGGTCGCGCCGCGCGTGTGTGCGCTGTGCGCGCAGGTATGCGAGCTGTGCGCGGTCGAATGCCTGCGGCATCTGCACGAACATTGCCGGCGCTGCGCGCTGGCGTGCGACGCGTGCGCCGCGATGTGCCGCGCGATGGCTTGAGTGAGGGACTACACGCGGGCCTGCGTAAGGGCTCGAGTGAAGGCGTGAGCGCTGGTGTGAGCGATCGCGCACACGGTCATGGCGTGCCATGCACCGTGCGCGCGACACGCTGCAGCAGCGCGTCGAGCACGGCCATCTCGACCGGTTTCACGAGGTGATCGTCGAAGCCCTCGCGCGCCGTGCGCGCGAGATCCGAGGAGCTGGCATGACCGGACAGCGCGACACAGATCATGCGGCCGGGCGTGTCGATCGCGCGCAGTTCGTGCAGCAGCGTGTAGCCGTCGACGTCGGGCATCGACAGGTCGATGAGCATCAGGTGCGGAACGGCTTCGCGCGCGAGCGCCAGCGCGTCGCTCGCGTTGTACGCGACGCGCGGCACGTGCCCCTTCAGCTGCAGCAGCACGGCGAGCGTGTCGGCCGAATCGCGGTTGTCGTCGACGACGACGATGTTCAGCGGCGCGGCGGCCGGCTTCCCGGCGCGCGGCGCCGGCGCTTCCGCCCGTGCCGTTTCCACGTGGTGCTCGACGGGCAACCGTACCGTGAACGTCGCGCCGTGGCCGGGGCCCGCGCTTTCGGCGGAGATCCTGCCGCCATGCAGCTCGATGAACGACCGGCAGATCGCGAGGCCCAGCCCGAAGCCATCGGACGGGCGCCGGCCCGGCACGCCGTCCTGGTCGAACAGGTCGAAGATCGTCTCGAGCGAACCCGCCGCGATGCCGACGCCATGATCGGTCACGCGAATCGCGACGGTCGCACCCTCGCGGGCGGCGGCGACGTCGATGCGCGCGCCGGGCGGCGAGAACTTGGACGCGTTGTCGAGCAGGTTGTGCAGCACCTGCACGAGCCGCGCGGCGTCGCCGCGCACCACCACCGGCTCTGGCGGAAGTTCGACGCGAAGATGCTGCTGGCGCGCGGCCAGTTTCGGCTGGATGCTCTCCACGCCGCGGCACACGACGTCGCGCACCGTCACCGGCGCGTTGTCGAGCTCGACCTTGCCGGCCGTGATGCGCCCGACGTCGAGCAGATCGTCGACTAGCCGCGTCAGCTGTCCGACCTGACGGTGCACCGCATCGCGGCATTGCGCGAGCATCGGCGCCGGATCGGGCAGCGTTTGCAGCACGCTGACGGAGTGGCGCAGCGGCGCGAGATGATTGCGCAGTTCGTGCGCGAGCATCGCGATGAACACGCTGAGCCGGTGCGTCGACATTTCCAGTTCGGCGAGCCGCTTGCGCTCGGTCATGTCGCGCGTGATCTTGATGAAGCCGGCCAGCTGGCCCCCGTGATCGCGCACGGCCGTGATCGTCACGCTGGCCCAGAACAGCGAACCGTCCTTGCGCACGCGCCAGCCTTCGTCCTCGAAACGGCCGTGCACGCTCGCTTCGCGGAGCCCGAGCGCGGGCCGGCCCGCGGCGATCGCGTCGGGCGGATAGAAGCGCGAGAAATGGTGGCCGATGATCTCGGTGGTGCGATAGCCCTTGATGCGCTCCGCGCCCGCGTTCCAGGTCGCGACGTTGCCTTGCGGATCGAGCATGAACACCGCGTAATCGGTGATCGCACCGACGACGGTTTCGAAGCGGAACTCGGCGAAGCGATGCAGCAGATCGCGTGCATCGGCGGGGCCGAGCGGCGGAGGTAATTCGGAAATGGCGTCGTCTTTGTTCATCGAACCTAGGTCAAATGAGGGCGGCCTCGGGCCAACCCGGCCGCGCCGGGCGGGGCCGGCAGCGGCAATTCGAACCGGATTGAGTCGCTCGAAAGCATACGGGAACCCGATTCACCTGATCAATGGGTGCGCATTGTGCATGCCGCCTATTGAATGACGCGACCGATCGGGTTGCCGGCCGCCCGATCGCCGCAGACGCGGCATGCCGATTGCGTCGTGGTCCGACCCGCGCTACACGGGCGCATCGGGCACGCAGGCGGTCCTGCGGCCTGGCGAAACACGAGGACATCGACATGAACAGTACACTGAATCCCGACAACGAGCCGGTCGGCCCGCACGACGAGAACGCGTCGCGCGGCCGCGATGGCCGCGCGCTGGGCCCGAGCGACTCGTCCGACAGCGGCAGCGACACGGCCGGCGCGCGGCGCCATCCGTTCGACATCGATTCGCCGCTCGACGAGCACGCGCTGGAGCGCGGCGACGCGGCGCTCGACAGCGATACGGACCGCGCCGGCACCGGCGAGCGCGCGTCCGCGGACGGCGATGCGGGGCTCGAGGACGCCGCGGATATCGAGCCGGACCGCACGGAACGATTCGACGAGGCCGGTGGCCTTGAGGACCCGGACGAGCCGACAGGCCCGGGCACCGGTGGCGCATAGGGCCCGATACGGAGCCGTTCCGCGCAAAAACTGCAATCGCGTTGCAGATAGGGGCGGCAGCCGGCGCCGGTTGCTGGCGTTCGACCGGAGACCGCCCAAGAACACGGAGAAGCCGGGGGCGGGGTAAACCGACGAGCGGCGGCGAGCCCCCCCGCCAGCCTCGCCGTGTCGGGCCTTGCCACGACCGCGGCACGCGATTTGCAAGCGATCGAACCACGCGCGCCGCGCTGCGGCATGGAGCCGTGCGCGGCACTGGGGCGCGCAAGGAGGACACGATGCAACGACGATATCCGGGACGGCAAGCCGAACGCAGCGGGCCGCCCGACTGGCAGGAACGCGGCGAACGTGCGTACCGGGGCGGCGAGCGCGACTTTCGCGGCGACGAAACCCGGCGGCACGACGCCGACTATGAATCCGCATACCGACGCTTCGCGAGCGAGAACGTCGGCCCGGAAGACTGGGGCAGCGAATGGAGCGAACGCTCGGCGCGCACGTCGGCCGAGCGGCGTCCGGGCGATGTCGGCGACTGGCGCGACGCGCCGGGCGGGTCGCGCGATCCGGAGTGGGAAGCCGAGCGCGGCTACGGCAACCGCGGTCGTCGCATGGAAGGCGGCGAGGGCCGCGAAGGTCGCGAAGGCCGGTATGGTGGCGATCAGCCGGGATTCCGCGAGCATTACCGGATGGGCGGGTACGGCGGCGAGCGCGACCATGATCCGCGCGATCCACACGATCCGCGCCGTACCGATGCGCAACGCGAGGCCATGCGCCAGCGCCGTGGCCCGAAAGGCTATACGCGCTCGGACGAGCGCATTCGCGAGGACGTGTGCGAGCGGCTTGCGCACGCGCTCGACATCGACGTGAGCGACGTGTCCGTGCAAGTGCGCGACGGCCGCGTCGAACTGGACGGAACCGTGCCGTCGCGCTGGATGAAGCACGACATCGAGGACATCGCCGACGGCTGCATGTGCGTGCGCGACGTCGAGAACCGCGTGCGGGTGCGCCGCGACGACGACGAACACCAACCGGGCACGGTGCTGCATCCGTCCCAACGCACCGTCACGCCGACGCAGCCCGCCGTGCGCGACCCCGAACCGGGCAGCGGCACCGGCCGCGACCGCGAATCGCACCATTGACGGCCGATGCTCGGGACGACCCGACCACGGACCCAGGCATCGCGCGCATGACGGCCGGCACCGACGAGCTGACGCGCGACGGCCGCGACCCGCGCGGCAACGGCGCGCGCCCTGACCGCCACGGCGATTCCCGCGACAGTCGCGAGCGCGACACACGCGGGTTGCGCATGCGCATCGCGCTCGAGCTGTGGCGCGCGATCCGCCATTACCGCACGCGCGTGTTCGCAGCGATCGTGCTGCTGGTGCTCGCGAAGGCGGCGGCCGTATCGGTGCCGCTGCTGCTGAAGGATATCGTCGACGGGTTCGGTCGCGCGACCGGCCAGCCGATCGCGCTGCCGGTGCTGCTGCTGTTCGCGTATGCGGTCGTGCGCTTCGCGGCGAACGCGCTGAACGAAGTGCGCGACATGACCTTCGTGCAGGTCACGCAGCACACGGTCGCGTCGTTTACCGTGCGCACGTTCGGCCACCTGCACCGGCTCGGCGCGCGCTTTCATTCGCAGCGCGAGACGGGCATGGTCGTGCGCGATCTCGAGAAAGGCACGGCCGGCATCGCGTACCTGCTCGGCGTCGCGGTGTTCACGATCGTGCCGACCGCGATCGAGATCGGCTCGGTGCTGGTGATCGTGATCAGCAAGTACGGCGGCGGCTTCACCGCGATCATCCTCGTCACGTTCGCCGTCTACGCGGCGTACACGACCGTGTTCACCCGCCGGCGGACGCGCTACCAGCGCCGCGTGAACGCGCTCGAGGCCGAATCGAACTCGCGCGTGGTCGACAGCCTGCTCAACGTCGATACCGTCAAGTACTTCGCGCGCGAGGATGTCGAGCGCAGCCGGCTCGAACGCGTGCTCGACGATTGGCGCGAGGCCGGTGTCGAGAACCAGTACGCGCTGTCGACGCTGCACATCGGGCAGAGCGCATGCATCGGCGCGGGCATCGCGGCGGTGATGCTGCTCGCCGGCCAGTATGTCGCGCGCGGCACGATGACGGTCGGCGACCTGGTGCTGATCAACGCGTACATCATCCAGATCAGCCTGCCGCTGAACGCGCTCGGCTTCGTGTTCCGCGAGGCGAACGATGCGATGACCAATATCGAACGCCTGTTCGGGCTGCTCGATGCGCGCGGCCAGCCGGGCGAGGACGGCGACGCGCCGGGCGCGCAGCCGCTCGCGGTGCGCGGCGGCGCGATCGAGTTCGAGCATGTCGACTTCAGCTACGAGCCGAGCCGGCAGATTCTGTGGGATGTATCGTTTCGCATCGAGCCCGGGCAGTCGGTCGCGGTGGTCGGCGGCAGCGGCTCGGGGAAGTCGACGCTCGCGCGGCTGCTGTTCCGGCTGTACCAGCCCGATGCCGGCACGATCCGGATCGACGGCCAGGACCTGCGGCTCGTGACCGAGCGCAGCCTGCGCGATGCGCTCGGCATCGTTCCGCAGGACACGATACTGTTCAACGACACGCTGGCCTACAACATCGCGTACGGCAAGCGCGACGCGACGCGCGGCGACGTGATCGCGGCCGCGCGCGGCGCGCAGCTCGACACGTTCATCGAACGGCTGCCCGATGCGTACGACACGCGGGTCGGCGAGCGCGGCGTGCGGCTGTCGGGCGGCGAGCGGCAGCGCGTCGCGATCGCGCGCGCGCTGCTGAAGGCGCCGCCGATCGTCGTGTTCGACGAGGCGACGTCGGCGCTCGACACGCGCTCCGAACGCGCAATCCAGCAGGAACTGATGCGGGTCGCGCGGCACCGCACGAGCCTCATCATCGCGCACCGGCTGTCGACGATCGTCGACGCCGACCGGATCCTCGTGATGGAGCACGGCCGGCTCGTCGAGCAGGGCACGCACGACGAACTGCTGGCGAGCGACGGCGTGTATGCGCAGATGTGGTCGCTGCAGGCGAAGCAGCGCGAGCTGGAGCGCACCGAGGCGAAATTCGCGCGGCAGCCGGTGCGGATCAATCCGCTCGTCGCGCACGTGCTCGACTCGCTGGCGGAGGCGGCCGCCCGGCGCGGCGTGCCGGTATTTCGCGAACTGTCGAACGAGGATCTCGTCGTGAAGGCCGATCCGGCCGCGCTGCGCCGCTTCGTGTGGGAGCTGTGCCGCGGCGGGATCGACGCGAGCGGCGGCGGCCAGGTCGAGGTGCGCACCGCGCGCCACGACCCGGAAGCGCGCATCACGATCACCTGCGCGGGCGTCGAGGCGCCGGAGTTGTCGCTGCTCGATCTCGAACGGCTGCAGGACACGATCGAGGATGCCGGCGGCTACGTCGTGCGCGAGCGCGACGACCACGGCGTGACGTTGCACCTGTCGCTACCGATGTGCGCGGTGGCGCCGGCATCGCTTCAGGCGGCCGGCACCGGCGCAACCGTGCCGACGAAACCGCTCGACGGCGTGCGCATCGCCTGCGTCGACGATCACGACGAGGCGCGCGAGGCGCTCACCGCGCTGCTGAAGTTTGCCGGTGCGGACGCGCGCGCGTTCGCGTCCGGACAGGCGCTGCTCGACGAACTGTGGCACGCGCGCCGCGCGGACTGGCCGGCGCTGCTCGTCTGCGACATCGACCTCGGCGACGACGAGGAGGACGGCTACACGGTGATGCGCCGGGTCCGCCAGCTCGATGCCGAACGCCCGCGCGACGGCCGCGCGCCGCTCGAGGCGCTCGCGTTGTCCGGCCATGCGCGCGAACGCGACCGCACCCGCGCGGTCGAAGCGGGTTTCCATGCATACCTGACCAAGCCCGCCGCGGCGGACGACCTGATCGCGGCGCTGCGCGCGCTCGCGTTTTCCTCCGGAGAACTCCATGCCGAACCTTCTGAATCCGACGCCCCCCGAAACCCTGACCCAGCGCCGCGGCGGTAGCGCGTTCGCCGATCGCCAGGCCGCGGTCGCGGCCGTCGAGCTGCTGCTGCCGACGTTGTCGGCCGCGTTGCAGAGCGACTTCGTCGGCGACAGCGGCTGTCTGCACATCGTGATCATGGATCCGGCGCTCGGGCCGCGCGACGCCGCGTTCGAGGACGCCATCCTCTACGAGTTCTCGCTGCCCGACCCGAAGGACTGGGATGCCGACTATCGCGCCTACGCACGCGCGAAGGCGCGGCTGTCGTGGGAAACCGGCCGCGACGGCCACGTCGTGCAGGCGCTGGAGCCGTACCGGCTGCGCGCGGGCGACACGAACCTGTGGGGCGGTGTCGCGCAGCACGGGATCGTCGTCGGCGTGTCGGGCGCGCAACCGTGGTTCGACGAGGCGTTCGCGGGCTGCATCGCGCACTGCCTGCGCGCGCTCGCGAAGCACCGCGCGCAGGCGACGCCGGACGCGCTCGCGATCTGAGCCCGGGCGCGCGGGCACGTTTTTACAGCCCGTTATAAAAAAGCCAGCGACCACGCGCCGCACCGCGACACGGCACGGGCGCGCGCGCACGGGCATGCTTCTCGCTGTACCCCTGTACCGACGCTTGTCGCGACAAGTGTCACGGCCACGATTCTGACGATTCTTCGGACGCATACAGGAGGTGCATGTGAACGCGACTCACGATCCCGCCCGCCAATCTCTTGCCGGACGCACCGCGCTCGTGACGGGCGGCGGCCGCGGCCTCGGCGAGGCCATCTGCGAGGAGCTGGCGCAACACGGCGCGCACGTGATCGTCGCCGATCTCGACGGCGACCGCGCGGCGGCCGTCGCGCAACGACTCGAGCGGCATGGCGGCCAGGCGGTCGGACGGCCGCTCGACGTGCGCGACGAAGCGTCGGTGCTGCAGGTGGTGCACGACGCACGCGAGGCGCTCGGCGATCTCGACGTGATCGTCAACAACGCGGCGATCGACGTGACCGCGCCGATCGACGACGTCAGCGTGGCAGCGTGGCAGCAGGTGATGATGACGAACCTGTTCGGCCCGTACCTGATGTGCCACGCGGCCGTGCCGATGATGAAGGCGCGCGGCAGCGGCCATATCGTCAACATCGCGTCGACGGCATCGAAGCGCGCGTGGCCGAATGCATCCGCGTATCACGCGACGAAGTGGGGGCTGCTCGGGCTGTCGCATGCGCTGCATGCGGAGTTGCGGCCGGCCGGCGTGAGCGTGTCGGCGATCGTCGCGGGCGGGATGCGTACGCCGTTCCTGCTCGACCGCTTCCCCGACATCGACGAGGACACGCTGCAGCCGCCGGAGCACGTCGCGGCCGCCGTGCGGTTCGTGCTGACGCAGCCGCCCGGCACCGTCGTGCCGGAGCTGATGGTGCTGCCGATGAAGGAGACGTCATGGCCCTGAAGCGCGAACGGCGGCTGCCGGGCGCCGTGCTGCTCGACAAGGACGGCACGCTGCTCGAGAACGTGCCGTACAACGTCGATCCCGCGCGGATGAAACTCGCGCCGGGCGCGGCGCGCGCGCTGCGCACGCTCGGCGAGACCGGCATGCCGATCGCGGTCGTGTCGAACCAGCCGGGCGTCGCGCTCGGCCGCTTTACCGAACGTGAGCTTGGCGCGGTCCGCCAGCGTCTCGCCGAACTGTTCGAAGCGAACGGCGCGGTGCTGGCGGACTTTTTTTACTGCCCGCATCACCCGGCGGGCAGCGTGCCGCGCTACACCTGCGACTGCATCTGCCGCAAGCCGCGCCCCGGCATGGTGCGCCGCGCGCTCGCGACGCTCGGCGCGGTCGCCGAATGGAGCTGGATGATCGGCGACATCCTCGATGACGTCGAGGCCGGGCGCGCCGCACGCTGCGGCACGATCCTCGTCGACTGCGGCAACGAGACCGAATGGCGAATCGATGCCACGCGCACGCCGCTCCACGTGGTCACCCGTCTCGACCTCGCCGCCGACATCGTCGTGCGCGAGGCCGTGCGCCGTCACGGCTCATGGGTGCGGCGATGAGCGCGGCGTGGGATCGTGCACGCCGGATCCTGTGCGTGCGGCTCGACAGCCTCGGCGACGTGCTGATGACGACGCCCGCGCTGCGCGCGCTGAAGGAGAGCGGCCACGGCCGCCGGCTCACGCTGCTGACTTCGCGCACCGGCGCCGCGCTCGCGCCGCATCTGCCGATGGTCGACGACGTGTGGACGTATGACGCGCCCTGGGTCAAGCATCCGGACGCGCGCGGCGATCCGGTCGTCGATCTCGACATGATCGACCGGCTGCTGGCCGGCCACTTCGACGCGGCCGTGATCTTCACCGTGTATAGCCAGAGCCCGCTGCCGGCCGCGATGATGTGCTGGCTCGCGGGCATCCCGCTGCGGCTCGCGCATTGTCGCGAGAATCCGTATGAACTATTGACCGACCGCGTGCCGGAACCCGAGCCGGAATCGTTCGTGCGCCACGAGGTCGCGCGCCAGCTCGCGCTGGTGCGCTCGATCGGCGCGAAGACGTCCGACTGGCGGATGGCGTTCGAGCCCGGCGACGCGGCGCGCCACGCGCTGCACGCACGCCTGCGTGCCGCGCTGGAGCGCATCGGCGGGCCGCGCCGGCCGGGCTCGGCACGCGCGCGCTGGCTCGTCGTGCATCCCGGCGCGAGCGCGGCGTCGCGGCGCTGGCCGGCGGAGCGTTTCGGCGCCGCGGCCGCGCGGCTCGCGCGGCTGTTCGACGGGATCGCGGTGACGGGGAGCGCCGACGAGCGGCCGCTCGTCGAGGCCGTGTGCGAACGCGCGGGGCCGCGCGCGGTGCCGCTCGCCGGCGCGCTGCCGCTCGGCGAGCTCGGCGCGCTGATCGAGACGGCCGACCTGCTGCTGTCGAACAACAGCGGCCCCGTGCATCTCGCGGCCGCGCTCGGCACGCCGGTCGTCGACCTGTACGCACTGACCAACCCACAGCACACGCCGTGGCGTGTGCCGCATCGCGCGTTGAACGTCGATGTGCCGTGTCGCAACTGCTATCGCAGCGCATGCAACCAGCCGGGGCATCCGTGCCTGCTCGGCGTGAGCGTCGACGACGTCGTCGCGGCGACGCACGCGCTGCTGCGCGGCAACGAGCGCCATGCGCAACGCGCGGCCGGGCGCGCCGCCGTACGCGGCGTCGAGCCTGTCGCCGCGAACGCATCGAACGTGATTCCCTTCGCGCACGTCATCACCAGGAGCTGACGCATGCCCGACTCCACTTACACGCTCGGCATCAACGCCGCCTTCCACGACAGCGCCGCGTGCCTCGTGCGCGACGGCGTCGTGCTCGCCGCCGCCGAGGAGGAACGCTTCACGCACGTGAAGCACGCGAAGCGGCCGGTGCCGTTTTCGACGTGGGAGCTGCCGTATCACGCGATCGACTACTGTCTCGCGGAAGCCGATATCACCCTGGCCGAGGTCGACCATGTCGCGTATTCGTACGATCCTTGGCTCGAACTCGACCGGCACGGCAACACGCCCGAGCTGACGCTGCCGCTGGCGCCGTCCGCGCACGCGCCGCGTGCCGATGGCGCGTCGCCCTGGCATCCGCTGTTCCTGTCGTCGATCGTGAACGCGCCGCGCCAGCTCGCGGGCGGCGCGCCGCATCACCTGCAGCGGCGCTTTCGCGGCGTCGCGCACGACGGCCCGTTCCGCTGGCACTTCATCGAGCACCATCTCGCGCACGAGGCAAGCGCGTTTCTCGCGGCGCCGTACGACCACTGCGCGGTGATGACGCTCGACGGGCGCGGCGAACGCGCGACGACGAGCTACGGCGTGTTCGACGGCCAGGCTTACCGGCGGCTCGGGCAGATCAACCTGCCGCACTCGCTCGGCCTGCTGTACGAGCACGTGACGCGCTACCTCGGCTTCCTGCATTCGTCCGACGAGTACAAGGTGATGGCGCTCGCGTCGTACGGCAAGCCGGTGCTCGCCGACGAGATGCGCAAGCTGGTGAGCTACAACGGCGAAGGCCGCTACGAGGTCGTCGAGGCGGATCTGGCCGCGCGATTCGGCGCGCCGCGCGAGCGTGGCGGCCCGATCGAGCCGCATCACTGCGACATCGCCCACGCGCTGCAGGTGGTGCTCGAGGAAACGGTGTTGCAGGCGGTCGACTGGCTGGCCGCCGAGAGCGGCGAGAAGCAGCTCTCGATGGCGGGCGGCGTCGCGCTGAACTGCGTGATGAACGCGAAGATCCGCGATCGCGGGCCGTTCGACGACGTGTGGGTGCAGCCGGCCGCCGGCGACGCGGGCACCGCGCTCGGCGCCGCGTTGTGGACCGACTTCCGGATGCGCGGGATGCGCGGCGAATGGCGGATGGACCATGCGTATCTCGGACCGTCGTACAGCGACGAAGCGATCGAGGCGTTCCTGAAGGAGGCGCAGTTGCCGTACCGCCGGCTGGCCGACGTCGCCGCGCAGACGGCCGCGCTGCTCGCGGCGAACCGCGTGATCGGCTGGTTCCAGGGCCGCATGGAGTTCGGGCCGCGCGCGCTCGGCGCCCGTTCCATCCTCGCGTCGCCGATCGATCCGGACATGCAGCGCAAGCTGAACCGGATCAAGGATCGCGAGGACTTCCGGCCGGTCGCGCCGGTCGTGCTCGAAAGTCGTGCGCATCAGTGGTTCATCGGCGGGCGACGCACGCCGCTGCGCGCGCCGTTCATGCTGTTCGTGTACGACGTCGCGCCCGGTGCGGAAGCGAAGATTCCGGCGGTGCGCCACATCGACGGCACTGCGCGCGTGCAGACCGTCGACGAAGCGCAGCATCCGCTGCTGCACGCGCTGTTGTCCGAGTTCGACGCGCTCACCGGTGTGCCGGTGCTCGTCAACACGTCGTTCAACACGCGCGGCGAGCCGATCGTCTGTTCGCCGCGCGACGCGATCGAATGCTTCTGGACGTCGCCGCTCGACGCGCTCGTGATCGGTTCGTTCCTGCTGGAGAAGCCGAGATGAACATGCGCGCCACGCAACTGCCGCCGGTCGTGTCGGTGGTCGTGCCGACCTACCGGCGGCCCGACCTGCTCGAGCGCTGCCTCGACGCGCTGTGCGTGCAGGTGTTCGATCCGACGACCTACGAGATCGTCGTCGTCGACGACGACCCGGCCGGCAGCGCGCGGGCCGTCGTCGACGCGTGCCGTACCCGCGTGGCCGACGTGCCGGTGATCCGCTACATGACCGCGCCCGATACACAGGGGCCGGCCGGCGCGCGCAACGTCGGCTGGCGCAGCGCGCGCGGCGCGCTGATCGCGTTCACCGACGACGACACGATTCCCGATCCGACCTGGCTGCGCCACGGCGCGGCCGCGCTGCAGGCCGAGCCGTCGGCGGCAGCAGCGGCCGGGCGCATCGACGTGCCGCTGCGGCCGCGCCCGACCGACTACGAACGCGACGCGGCCGGCCTCGCGCACGCGGAATTCGCGACCGCGAACTGCTTCGTGCGGCGCGCGGCGCTCGAACGCGTCGGCGGTTTCGACGAACGCTTCACGCGCGCGTGGCGCGAGGACGCGGACCTGATGTTCGCGCTGCGCGAGCATGCGGGGCCGATCGTCGAGGTCGACGCCGCGCGGATCGTGCATCCGGTGCGCCCCGCGCGCTGGGGCGCGAGCATCGGCCAGCAGTCGAAGGTGTATTTCGACGCGCTGCTGTACAAGAAGCATCGCGCGACCTACCGGCGTCATATCCGGCCGATGCCGCCGTGGAACTACTACGCGGCCGTGCTGTTCGCACTCGGCGCGATCGGCTGTTTCGCGGCCGGCTGGCGCACGGCGGGCATCGCGTGCGCGCTCGCTTGGGGGGTGATTACCGCCGCGTTCTGCGCGAAGCGGCTGCGCGGCACGCGGCTCACGCCGTCGCATGTCGCCGAGATGATCGTCACGTCGATCGCGATTCCGCCGGTGTCGCTGTACTGGCGCATGCGCGGCGCGCTTCACTTCCGGGTGTTCTTCCTATGAGTTTCGATTCCGCTTCATCGTCCGGCCCGAGCCGCATCGCGGTATTTCGCGCGCTGCAGCTCGGCGACATGCTGTGCGCGGTGCCGGCGCTGCGCGCGCTGCGGCGCGGCGAGCCGGATGCGCGCATCACGCTGATCGGGCTGCCGTGGGCGCGCGAATTCGCGTCGCGCTTCTCCGACTACATCGACAACTTCATCGCGTTTCCGGGCGCGCCGGGCCTCGGCGAACAGCCGGAAGCCGACGCAGCCGCGCGCGAGGCGTTCGTCGCGGAATGCCGTGCGCGCGACTTCGATCTCGCGATCCAGCTGCACGGCAGCGGCGCGCAGACCAACGCGATCGTCGCGTCGCTCGGCGCGACGCGCACCGCCGGCTTCGTGCCGCCCGACGGCGGCGCGACCGCGCTCGACTGCCAGGTTCCCTGGCGTGACGGCGAGCCCGAGGTCACGCACTGCCTGTCGCTGACGCGCAAGCTCGGCTATCCGGACTGGGGCGACTACCTCGAATTCCCGCTCGGCGGGCTCGACTACGCGCTCTGGCATGTGCTGTGCGAAGAACACGCGCTCGATCCGGGCCGCTACGTGATCGTCCATCCGGGCGCGCGGATGGCGTCGCGGCGCTGGCCGGTCGAGCGTTTCGCGAACGCCGCGCGGCAGCTCGCGGCCGACGGCTGGCAGATCGTGCTGACCGGCACGCGCGCGGAAATCGCGCTGGCCGCCGCATTCGCCGAGCAGCTCGGGCGACCGTGCGTGAACCTGTGCGGGCGCACGCCGCTCGGCGCGCTGGCCGCGCTGATCGGTCGCGCGCGGCTGCTGCTGTGCAACGACACGGGCGTGTCGCATGTCGCGGCGGCGCTCGGCACGCCGAGCATCGTCGTCGCCTGTGGCAGCGATACGGCGCGCTGGGCGCCGCTCGATGCCGACCGTCATCGCGTGATCGCGAACTACCCGGCTTGCCGGCCGTGCATGTTCGACACCTGCCCGTACGGGCACGAATGCGCGAATGCGATCGGCGTCGACGACGTGATGGAACGGGCGGGCGCACTGCTCGCGGAGGAGAGACGTCATGTCACGTAAGCGGTTGCGCGTGCTCACCTGGCACGTGCATGGCAACTATCTGTATTACCTGTCGCAGGCGCCGCACGATTTCTACCTCGTGACGAAGCCGCAGCATCCGCCCGGCTATGCGGGTCGGGTCGGGCATCTGCCGTGGGGCGACAACGTGCACGAGGTGAGCGTCGAATGCGTGCGCGACACCGAGTTCGACTGCGTGCTGTACCAGCATCACCGGCACTACGAGCAAGACCGGCTGCGATTGCTGAGCGACGCGCAGCGCGCGTTGCCCGCGCTGTTCGTCGAGCACGATCCGCCGCGCGAGCATCCGACCGACACGCTGCACCCGGTGCAGGATCCGAACATGTTGCTGGTGCACGTCACGCCGTTCAACGCGCTGATGTGGGACAACGGCGTCACGCCGACGCGCGTGATCGAGCATGGCGTGCTGCTGCCCGACGGTATCGAGTATCGCGGCACGCTGCCGAAGGGCGTGACGGTCGTGAACAACCTCGCGCGGCGCGGGCGGCGGCTCGGCGCGGACCTGTTCGAGGTCGTGCGCCACAGCGTGCCGCTCGATCTGGTCGGGATGGGCTCGACCGACCTCGGCGGCATCGGGGAAGTGCCGAATCCGGCGCTGCCGCAGTTCCTGTCGCACTACCGGTTCTTCTTCAATCCGATCCGCTACACGAGCCTCGGGCTCGCGGTGATCGAGGCGATGATGATCGGGCTGCCGATCGTCGCGCTCGCGACGACCGAGATGGCGCAGCTCGTGAAGAGCGGTTCGAATGGTGTCGCCGATACGCGGCCCGACGTGCTGATCGACGCGATGCGCACGCTGATCCGCGATCCGGAACTCGCGCGCGAATGGGGCGCGGCGGCGAAGCGCGACGCGTGCGAGCGGTTCGGTATCGAGCGCTTCGCGCGCGACTGGGACAACGCATTGCGCGACGTCGCGTCGTAGAGTGAACGGCGCCCTGATCGACGCGATGCAGCCCGTGAAGCGGGCGCGCTTAGGCGTTCGACGGGCTGGCCGGCGAGGGCGCGCTCGCGGCGCTGGTGGTGCTGCTGCTGCCGCTCGTGCCGGTGGCGCTACTCGCGCCCGACGCCGACGCGGCGGTGCCGTTCGTCGCGTTGCGCTCGTGTTCGGGCAGCAGCGCGAGGCGGTTGTACAGCGTCTTCAGGCTGATGCCGAGCGCCTTCGCGGTGCGCGGCTTGTCGCCGTTGAAGTGACGCAGCGACGCGACGATGAAGCGCTGCTGCGTATGCGCGAGTGTCGTGCCGATATGCAGCGTCATCGCGTTGTGACGCACTTCCTCGCGCGGCGGCAGCCGGCGCGGCAGCTGCAGTTCGATCTGGTCGTCCGCGAGGATGAACGCACGCTCCAGCGCGTTGCGCAACTCGCGCACGTTGCCGGGCCACGTGTACGCGCGCAGCGCCTTCATCGCCTGCATCGACAGGCGCTTGCGCGTGCGGTGCCGCGCGTTCAGCCGCTCGACGATCTGCAGCGCGATGTCGCCGACGTCGTCCTCGCGCTGCCGCAGCGCGGGCACGTGCAGCGCGATCGTCGCGATCCGGTAGAACAGGTCCTCGCGCAGCCGGCCGCTGCGCACGGCCTCGACCGGATCGTGATGGGTGGCCGCGACGATCCGCACGTCGAGCGGAATCGCTTCGTGGCCGCCGACCCGCACGATCGTGTTCGATTCGAGCGTGCGCAGCAGTTTCACCTGCAATTCCGCGGGCATTTCCGCGATTTCGTCGAGAAACAGCGTGCCGCCGCGCGCGGCTTCGAACATGCCCACATGTTGCGCGACGGCGCCGGTGAAGCTGCCTTTTTCATGTCCGAACAAATGGGACTCCGCGATGTCTTTCGGAATCGCCCCGCAGTTGACGGGCACGAACGGGCCGCGCCGGCGCGGGCTCATGTCGTGGATCAGCCGCGCGACGATGTCCTTGCCGGCACCGCTTTCGCCGACCACGAGCACACTCACGCGCGTCGCGGCGACGCGCGAAATTTTCAGCAGCAAGTCCTGGATGGTGCGCGAACGGCCGAACAGCCGCGTGCCGTCATCGTCGGATTTCGACATGGGTGTTATCGCATTGGGAAGTTTTGACCGAAGCCGCCGAGACAAGGTGAAAAAATGACGTGGTATACGCCGTTTTTCACGTAGAAAGCATACCTCTTATACGAGAGACCGCAGATTGAATCTGGCAATGCGATCGTCGCGGGCGGATAGATTTATTCGATGAGCGGCGAACGCATCACACGCCTCTTCTATACTGCTAAGCAGTCGTTTGTCATGGCAGGACAACTTGTCTGCTTGTTCGTATGCGGTGCGATCGTAGTGCCGGAGCCCCGGCGTCGTACCCCGCATCGCATGCCCGCCGCGGTTTCGGCCGATGTTCGAGCCGGCCGCATCACAAGGAGCTTCGATGCCTTATGTCCTGATTGTCGAAGACGACGCCGATACGCGCGCGATGCTTGCGGCACTTGCGCAGTCGCAGCAGCTTGCATGCGACACGGCCGCGACGCTCGAAGAAGCGCGCACGCTCGTCTCGACGAATACCCCCGATCTGGTGCTTTGCGACCTCGTGCTGCCGGACGGCAACGGAATGGATCTGTTCGACGCATTACCCAAGCGCGGGCATTGCGAAATGGTGCTGACCACCGGTCACGCGAGCCTCGAAACCGCGATCGACGCATTGCGGCGCGGCGCGTCCGACTACCTGGTGAAGCCGCTCAACATGCAGCGGCTGAACAGCATCTTCGCGCGCGTGCCGCGCACCACCGCGCTGCATGAGGAAATCGCCGAGCTGCGCTCCGAGCTGCAACGCCTCGGCCGCTTCGGCCGGATGCTCGGCAGCTCGCCCGCGATGCAGGCCGTCTACGACGCGATCGGCCGCGTCGCGCGTACCGAAGCGTCGGTGCTGCTCACCGGCGAATCGGGCACCGGCAAGGAGCTCGCCGCGCAAACCGTGCACGACCTGAGCCTGCGCCGCCGTGGCCCGTTCCTCGCGGTGAACTGCGGCGCGATCGCCGCGAACCTCGTCGAAAGCGAAATGTTCGGCCACGACCGCGGCAGCTTCACCGGCGCGGAACGGCAGCACAAGGGCTTCTTCGAGCGCGCGGACGGCGGCACGCTGTTCCTCGACGAAATCACCGAGATGCCGGTCGAATCGCAGGTCAAGCTGCTGCGCGTGCTCGAAACCGGGCGGCTCACGCGGCTCGGCTCGACGCGCGAGATCGACGTCGACGTGCGCATCGTCGCCGCGACCAACCGCGATCCGGAAGCCGCGATGGCGGACGGCAAACTGCGGCCCGACCTGTATCACCGGATCAACGTGTTTCCGATCCCGCTGCCGTCGCTCAGGGAGCGCGGCGACGACATCCCGATGCTCGCCGACGCGTTCCTGCAACGCTACAACGAGGAAAGCGGCCGCAACCTGCGCTTCGCGCCGGCCGCGCGCGAAGCATTGAAGTCGTACGCATGGCCCGGCAACGTGCGCGAGCTGCGCAACTTCGTGCAGCGCGCGAGCATCTTCAGCGACGCCGACGTGATCGACACGCTGCCGCCGCCGATCATGGACGAACTGTCGAGCATGGTCGAGTCGCACGAAGATCGCGTGACGGTGCCGTTCGGCACGCCGCTCGAGGAGGTCGACCGCAAGCTGATCCTCGGCACGATCGCGCAATGCGGCGGCGTGAAGGCGCAGGCGGCCGAAGTGCTCGACGTCAGCCTGAAAACGATTTACAACCGGCTCGCGCAACTGGAAGACGAAACGGAAAAGCCGGACTCCTGATGCGCGCCGCGCTGCGGTCATGCGCGTGCGCGCGTGCGGCGGCGTTCTGCGTCGTCCACGCGGCGGCGCATGCGCTCGACCTCCGGCGGAATCGGATGCCGCTCGCGCAGGATCCACGGCAGCCCGGCAAGCGCAGGCGTGACGCCGCGTTCCCGCCACAGGCGCGGCAGCATGCGCAGCGTATGCGCGAGCGCGGCGCCGGCCGGCCATCGGAGCCATGCGGTCCATATCGCGTTGCGGGTCGATACGCTCGCGCGCGCGTGCACGTCGCGCTGCTTCGAAGGGTAATGATGAACCGTCAGGTGCGGTGCATACACGAGCCACGCGCCTGCGCGATACAGGTCGAGCGCGAGCAGCGCTTCCTCGCCGCCGAGGAAGTAGCGCGGGTGGTAGCCGCCCGCCTTCACGAACGCGTCGCGCCGGAATGCGGTCGCGCCGGCCAGCAATCCGAGGATCGGGCGCCCCGGCAGCGCGACGCTCGCGTCCAGCGGGCTGTCGGCCATCAGCCGGCAGGTCGGGTCTTCGCGCTGTTCCGGGCCGACCAGCACGCGCGCGGTGACGGCCGCCACATGCGGATACGCATCGAGCAGGTTCGCGGCTTCGGCGAGCGAGCCGGGCGCCCACCACGTGTCGTCGTCGCAGAACGCGACGTGGCGCGTGCGCGCGACGGCCACGCCGAGATTGCGGCCGGCCGCGCCGAGATTGGCTGGCGCATGCACGAGCGCCACGTGCGGGAAGCGGTTGCGCACGAGTGCGGCGGTATCGTCGTCCGAGCCGTTGTCGACGACGACGATCGCGGGCCGGTCCGGCATGTCCGAGAGCCGTGCGAGCGTGCGCGCGAGTTCCGCCGCGCGCCGGTAGGTCAGCACGACCGCGGTCACGCGCGCTTCGCGCGGCGGCAGCGCGACACGCGGCGGCGTTACGCGCACACGTGGTCGCATTCGAGCCGCCAGTACGTTTCGGGTTCACGGAGATCGGCGCGCATATGAGGCTCGAACAGCGCAATCTGGCTCGCATACGCGTCGACGGCGGAGGCCTTCGCTGCCGCGCCGTCGGTGCGGTTGCCGGCCGGCGGCCCGACCGGGTGACCGATCCAGCCGTGCTCGCGCCAGTCGATCACGCGCTTGGCCATCAAGCCGTCGATCCGCCGATACGGCACATCCTCGTAGAAGCGCCAGACGCGCGTCGCGTCGCCCAAGCTGCTGTTGTCGCGCAGCAGCGTCAGCACCGCCTGCTGCACCTGGATGTGATCGCGGTGAAACAAGCCGGCCGGCGCGAGCACACCGAAGCCCGGGTGCGCGTCGATCGTGTCGGCGAGACGCGCGGCGATCGCCGTCGACGCGGCCCGCGTGCCGTACTGATCGTCGAGGAAGTCGAGCCATACCGGCTGCGCGCCGAGTATCGCGAGCGCGCGGCGGTCTTCGTCGCGGCGGCTGCGCACCGCTTCGTCGGCGGTGTGAAAGCCGGCGCGGCGATCCCATGGCGGCGCGTCCGATCCGCGCGCGGGAATCCCGGCGAAGACGGTGACGACTACCGAGCCCGGGGCCTGCGCGAGCAACTGCCCGCAACTGAAGACGGCATCGTCGAGATGCGGCGAGATGACGAGCCAGCGTGTCGGAGCGGTCATGTTTTTCAGAGTCTCCCTGGTATCAGATGTAAGCGGCCGAGCGGGCGGAGCCGACCGGCCGGCATGCGGACAAGCATGCGGCATGCCCGTGTGTTCGCCCGTTGCCGGGTGCCGTCGAGCTTCCGGCAGGAGCATGTCCGATGAGTGAAATTGCACGGCCGCAGGCCGGAAATTACGCAACCGCCGTGATGCTGGTCGCCACCGCGACGGTGCTGCAAACGCTGGCGATCCGCTTCGGCGGCGTGAACCTGCCGCTGATCCTGTATTACCCGCTGCTCGCCGGCGCCGCGTGGGCGACGTCGTTCCTGTTCGGGGTCCTGTCGACCGTGCTCAGCGGGCTGCTGGTGTGGATGCTGTTCCTGTCCGATGCGTCCGCGTATACCGGACCGCTGCCCGACCGCCTCGTGCGTCTCGGCATCTTCATGCTGGTCGGCGTGCTGGTGTGCGCGATCGCGGCGAGGCTGCGGCACGCACGGCTCACGAACCATCTGGCATACCGGCACGAGGCCGCCGCGCGGCGGCAGCTCGACGCCGTGCTGCAGGCGTTGCCGGACGGCGTGATCGCGACCGATGCGCAAGGCCGCGTAACCTACGTGAACGCGGCGGCGAACGCGCTGGCCGGCGGCGCGCTCGACGATGCGACGGGCCGCCCTGTGCGCGACGTGCTGCACGTGTTCGATCGCGACGACCGGCGCGTGCAGCCGACGCCGCTCGAGCGCGCGCTCGCCGGCGCGCATGCGCTGTCCGACCGGCACTGGCTGCACGGCGCCGACGGCAGCCCGCCGGTACCGATCGTCGAGGCCGCGTCGCCGATCGTCGACGCGCACGGCAACCTCGACGGCGCAGTGCTGTTGCTGCGCGATGCGGGTACGGAGCGCGCGTTGGCGGAGGTGTCGCGCCTGCAGCGCGCGGTGGTCGATGCGTCGCCGGACGCGATCGTCGGGATCGACCGCGAGGGCCGCATCGTCAGCTGGAATCCGGCCGCGCAGCGGATCTTCGGGTATGACGAAGCCGACGCGCGCGGGCGTCCGCTCGAAACGCTGGTCGCGATGCGCTGGCTGCGGCGCAATCCGCTCGCCGATTCGTTCGACGCGATGCGCGAAGCGGTCGGCCCGCTCGAATTGCTGTGCGTGCGCCGCGACGGCCGGCGCTTTCGCGCAACGGTGTCCGCGGGCCCCGTGCACGGCGGCGCGCGCAGCTGCGTCGCGCTGTCGCTGACGCTGCGCGAGACGGGCGCGCAGCGCCGGCGCGACCTGCGCACGCAGCGCTCGCTGCAGGGCGCACGCGACGCGCGCGATCGGGCCGATACGTCGAATCGTCTGAAGGACGAATTGCTCGCGACCGTGTCGCACGAACTGCGCACGCCGCTGAACGTGATCTACGGCTGGATCGAGGTGCTGCGCAATACGCGCGACGACGCGCTGGAACAGCAGGCGATCGATGCGATCGACCGCAGCGCGCGTTCGCTGACGCGCATGGTGGGCGACATCCTCGACGCGTCGTCGCTCGCGACCGGCAAGCTGCGGATCGATCCGATGCCGGTCGACGTGGTGCGGCTCTTCTCCGATACGGTCGGTGCGTTTCAGACGGCCGCGTCGTCGGCCGGCATCGTGCTCGAGTTCGAGTGCGCGGCGAGCGCCTGCGTGGTGTCGGGCGACGCGGAACGCCTGCGGCAGATGCTCGCGAATCTCGTATCGAACGCGCTGAAATTCACGCCGGGCGGCGGCGCGGTGACGGTCACGCTGTCGCGCGACGACGCGCATGCGGTGCTGGTCGTCGCGGACACCGGGCAGGGCATTCCGCCCGCGTTCATTCCCCATGTATTCGACATGTTCCGCCGTGCGGACGATTCGCCCGCGTCGCCGCGGCGCGGGCTCGGGCTCGGCCTGTCGATCGTGCGCCACATCGCCGGGCTGCACGGCGGCCAGGTGCGGGTCGAAAGCGAGGGCCGCAATCGCGGCGCGACCTTCACGGTGACGCTGCCGGCCGGCTGGCAGCCGTCCGGCGCGATGGCGTGGGGCATCGTGCAGGCCGACGGCCGGCGCGACCGGCTGATGCTCGATGCGCAGCGCATCCTGATCGTCGACGACGACGCGACCACGCGCGCGAGCCTGACCGCCGCGCTGACGACGCTCGGCGCGGCCGTCTCGATCGCGTCGTCGGGCCGCGAAGCGCTCGCGGTGGTCGCCAATCTTCAGCCGACCGTCGTGCTGTCCGATCTCGCGATGCCCGACGGCGACGGCTTCTGGCTGCTCGACGCGTTGCGGCACGGCCGTGCGCACGGCGCGACGCCGCGCGACCTGCGCGTGCTGGCCGTCACGGCCCACGCGGGCCCCGCCGACGAACGGCGCGCGCTCGAAGCGGGGTTCGACGGCTTTCTGTGCAAGCCGGTCGACGTGCGCGAGCTGGCGCACAAGATCGCCGACGTGACGCAGCGCGACGGCTGATGCGTGATGTGTGCATCGGCCGTCGCGGCGGCGCGCGCGGTAACGGCGGTTCAAGTCATCGTATCGATCCTCAGGTTGCCGCCGTCGGCCGGTTCTGCGTGCTGATCTGCGCGAGCATGTGCGACGCGATCTGCGTGCTGCGCACGAGGTCGCCCGGCTCGTGATGGATCGCCTGCCGATGGATGAAATACCGCGCGGTATGCGCGAGCCCGGTCGCGAGCGGCGTCGTCGCGCGCCAGCCGAGGCGCCGGTGCGCGACCTCGAGATCGGGCCGCCGCTGGCGCGGATCGTCGGACGGCAGCGGGCGGAACTCGATCGGGACCGTCGCGCCGACGATCCTCACGACCTCGCGCGCGATATCGATCATCGCGATCTCGTCGTCGCTGCCGAGGTTCACCGGCTCGCACGCGTCGCCGGGCTCGTTCATCAGACGGATCAGCGCGTCGACCATGTCGTCGACATAGCAGAACGAGCGCGTCTGCCTTCCGTCGCCGTAGACGGTTAGCGGCTCGCCGGTCAGCGCCTGCGTGATGAAGTTCGACACGACGCGCCCGTCGGCCGGATGCATGCGCGGCCCGTACGTATTGAAGATGCGTGCGATCCGCACGTCGACGCCGTACTGCCGGTGATAGTCCATGAACAGCGTTTCCGCGCAGCGCTTGCCTTCGTCGTAGCATGCGCGCACGCCGATCGGGTTGACGCGGCCGCAGTAGTGCTCGTCCTGCGGGTGTACGTCGGGGTCGCCGTACACCTCGCTGGTCGACGCCTGCAGGATCCGCGCCTTCACGCGCTTCGCGAGGCCGAGCAGGTTGATCGCGCCGTGCACGCTGGTCTTGGTCGTCTGCACCGGGTCGCGCTGGTAATGCACCGGCGACGCGGGGCACGCCAGGTTGTAGATCTCGTCGACCTCGACGTACAGCGGAAACGTCACGTCGTGGCGCATCAGCTCGAAGTTCGGCGCGTCGAGCAGGTGCGCGATGTTGTCCTTCGTCCCCGTATAGAAATTGTCGACGCACAGCACGTCGTGCCCGGACGTCACGAGGCGTTCGCACAGATGCGAACCGAGAAAGCCGGCGCCGCCGGTAACGAGTACGCGTTTGCGATCGTAGCCCTTCATCATGCATTCTCCTTGCGGTTCGCGAGTACGGCCGGCGTCGCGGCGACGGGGGTGCGCCGGCTGCTGGCCGCCGTGCCGGCGCGCTGCGGATGCGCGACGTCGCGGTAGATGTCGACGAGGCGATCGGCCACGCCGCGCCACGTATAGAAGCGGTGCGCGCGCAGGTAGCCGGCGCGGCCGAGCGCGTCGCACAGGTCAGGGCGCGCGCGCAGCTGCACGAGCCGCTGGGCGAGCGCGGCCGGATCGCGCGGCGGCACCAGGTAGCCGGTCACGCCGTCGTCGACCGTGGTGCGGATGCCGCCGACGTCGCTGCCGATCACCGGCGCCGCGCAGGCCATCGCCTCGACCGGCGTGATGCCGAACGGCTCATACCACGGCGTCGTCACGAACACGTCGGCCGCGCTGTAGTACAGGTGCAGCACATCGCGCTCGCGCCGGCCGACGAAGATCACGCGTTCCGCGATGCCGGTGTCGTGCGCGAGCGCGGCGAGCCGCGCGAGTTCCGGATCGCGGGCCGGATCGGGCGTCGCGTGGCTGCCGCCGACGATATAGAGCCGCGTCGGCCGCTGCGGGTCGCGCGGCATGCGCGCCAGCGCGTCGATCACGGTGTCGATCCCCTTGCGCGGCACGAGCCGCCCGAGCTGCAGCACGACGAACGCGTGCTGCGGCCAGCCGAGCTGCGCGCGCGCGTCGGTGCGCGGCACCGGCCGAAATTCGCGTGCATCGAACCCGCACGGCACGATGTCGATGCGCGCGGCGTCCGCGTGATAGTGCGTGGTCAGGTCGAGCGCATCCTGCGGGCATTCGGCGATCAACCGGTCCGAGCGGCGCGCGAGCGTGTCCTCGATCGCGAAGCGTTCATCGGGAAAGCCGTCGGCCGCGCCCTGATGCAGCCGCCGCACGCGCCCGAGCGCATGGAACGTCGTGACGAGCGGAATGCCGAGGCGCTTCTTCACGCGCAGCGCGGCGTCGCCCGACATGAAGAAGTTCGCGTGCATCACGTCGACTGGATCGGCCTCGCGCCGCATGCGCGCGATCATGTAGTCGGCGAATGCACCCATGTACGGCAGCAGCCGCTCCTTCGGCACGTCGACCGGCGGGCCGGCCGGCACGTGAATCACGCGCATGCGCGGGCCGATCTCCACGACTTCCGGCAGGTGCGCATTGTCGCAACGCGTGTAGACATCGACGTCGAGGCCGCGCTCGGCCAGTTGCTTCGCGACGTTCGCGACGTAGATGTTCTGTCCGCCCGCATCCACGCCGCCGATCACTCCCAGCGGCGACGCATGTTCACTGATCAACGCAATTCTCTGCATGGTGTTGCTCCGGTGGTCGAGGCCGCGCCCGACGGGCCCCGTTGCGCCCCGGTTCGGCAATCGGCATGCCCGGGGTTTTGCGGGCGAATCCCCCCATCGATGCGCCGAAAAAATTACAACGCGTTGGATGAAAGGGCGTCTGATCGCCGTGTCGCGCGCCCATCCGGTGGATAGCGCGCGGCACGCGATTTGCGCCGTGTCGATACCCGCCGGCCATGCCGGCCTCACGATAGGAGGTCACGATGAAGGTATTCCCGCTGCAAGCCCGCGCACCGCGCTTTCGCCGTCGTCCCGCGACGCGCCTCGGGATGGCGGTCGCGATCGCCGCGGCCGTCGCGTGCACGGCCGTCGCGCCGAACGTGTTCGCCGCCGGCGACGACGGCGCATCGTCATCCATGTCGTCGTCGACGCATACGAGCACCGGCGCGAAGATCCGCGACGCGACCATCACGACCAAGGCCAAGGCCGAACTGGTCGGCACGAGCGGCCTGTCGGCCGGCGACATTCACGTGAAGACGCGTCACGGCATCGTGATGCTCACCGGCAGCGTGCCGGACGAACAGCAGCGCACGCAGGCGGTGAGTGTCGTCAAGCAGATCGAGGGCGTGCAGGACGTGCGCGACCAGTTGACCATCCGCCCGAAATAACCGCGGCCCCGTGAAAGGAGTCAACTGATGAAGTGCATGCTCAAACCGGTCGGCGAGCAGACGATCGTGATCACGGGCGCCACGAGCGGCATCGGCCTCGTCACCGCGCGCAAGGCGGCACGGCGCGGGGCGAAGCTGGTGCTGTTCGCGCGCAACGAGGACGCGCTGAACACGCTGTGCGAGGAAATTCGCCAGCATGGCGGCCTCGCGGTGCCGGTCGCCGGCGACGTCGGCAATGTCGAGGATCTGCAGCGCGCGGCCGCGAAGGCGGCCGATACCTATGGCGGCTTCGACACGTGGGTCAACAACGCGGGCGTGTCGATCTTCGGCACGGCGGCCGCGGTGCCGCTCGAGGATCAACGCCGGCTGTTCGACACCAACTACTGGGGCGTCGTGCATGGCTCGCTCGTCGCATCGGACCATTTCCGCCGCAAGAACGATTTCCATGGCGGCGCGATCATCAACATGGGCAGCGAGGCGTCCGACGCGCCGCTGCCGCTGCAAAGCGCGTACACCGCATCGAAGCACGCGGTGAAGGGCTTCACCGATTCGCTGCGGCTCGAGCTGGAGTCGGATCACCTGCCGGTATCCGTCACGCTGATCAAGCCGGCCGCGATCGACACGATGTTCGTGATGCACGCGAAGAACTACATGAACGTCGAGGCGAAGCTGCCGCCGCCGATCTACGACCCGGAGCTCGTCGCCGACGCGATCCTGTACGCGGCCGCGCATCCGCGCCGCACGCTGTTCGTCGGCGGCGCCGCGAAGTTTACGTCGGCCAGCGCGTACCACGCGCCGCGGCTGTTCGATCGCGTCGCGGCCACGCTGTTCTCGCGCGGCCAGCGCACGGTGCGCCCCGCGCGCCCGCGCGACGACAACGCACTGTACGAGTCGCGCCACGTGTTGCACGAGCGCGAAGGGATGGAGGGCCATGTGCTGCGCGGCTGTGCGTACAACGCGGTGGTGCAGCGGCCGAAGGTCGTCGGCGCGATCGCGCTGGGCGCGGCGGCGCTGGCGGTTGCCGCATTGACGCGCGCGCGCCGCACGCCGACCTGATCGCGCGCCTTTCCGTTATCTCATCTGAAGGAGGTTTTCATGTCATCCCGACAACATACGGGCCACGAATACAGCCACTCGCGCGCGCACGAAGGCGAGCGGGTGCAGCAGGACCACGACAAGGGTGGCCACCAGACGGGGCACGGCAAGGCGCCCAGCCCCGTCGATGTGCAGAAGGCGCTGAAGGGAATGGACTATCCGGCCAGCAAGTCGGACATCGTCGAATGCGCGGAACGCTCGAATGCGGATCCGGGCGTGCTCGACATGCTGCGGCAGATCCCCGATCGCGAATACGGCACGCCCGCGTCGGTATCGAAGGAACTCGGGCGGCTGATGTGAGCGCTGCCGCGTTACGCCGTGCGCGCCGTCGCGTGCACGGCGCGTCACCATCACCATTACCGTCACCGTCACGAGGAGGAGCATGAGCATGGCGATGATCGTCGCAGGCCGCTTCACGACGTTCGATGAAGCGGAAGGTGGGGCGCGCCACCTGTACGAGCGCGCGTTCGGCCCGGACGACGTGTCGATCTTCTTCCTGAACCCGGGCGGCCAGCACGCGCGCTTTCCGATCGGCGGCGACGTGTATGCCGATACGGCCGCGAAGCCGGGCGGGCGCGGCGCGATGGTCGGCGCGCTGCGCGGGCTGCTGATCGGCGCGGTCGTCGGGATGATCGTCTATGCGATCGGCGTGCACTACTGGTTCGTGCCGGCCGCGGGCGCACTCGCCGGCGCGTATCTCGGCGCATTCGGCGGCGCGCTCGGCCGCATGCGCGGCCAGCAGGCCGAAGGCAAGGGCACGCTCGCGCACACCGAAACCGGCGTGATCCTGGCCGCGCGCGTGACGGCGACGACCGCCGCCGCCGCGGAAGACGTGCTGCGCGCGACCGGCGCGCAATCGATCGAGCGCGTCGAAGGCGACTGGCAGGACGGCCAGTGGCGCGACTTCGATCCGGTGCGCCGGCCGGACGGCACCACGCAGGGCGCGCCGCATTGAGCAGGCGGTTTCTGCACGTGCTTGCAATGCGGTGTGGCGCCCGGGCCCCGTCACCCTGCCCGGGCCGGCGTGCCGGACGTGGCACGCCGATTGCGACACGTGTCGCCGACACCCGTTCAAGGAGGAACCCATGACCACGGCAAAGACCCCGCCGCCCCAGAAGCAGACGCAGCAGCCGGGCAGCGAGCGGGACATGCATCCGAAGCCGCGCGACGAAGCGGCCGATTACGTCGGCAGCGGCAAGCTGGCAGGCAAGGTCGCGCTCGTGACCGGCGGCGACAGCGGCATCGGTCGCGCGGTCGCGATCGGTTTCGCGAAGGAGGGCGCGGACGTCGCGATCGTCTACCTGAACGAATCGGACGATGCCGCGCAGACGAAGCGGCTGATCGAGCAGGCCGGCCGGCGCTGCGAGGCGATCGCATGCGACATCGGCGAGCGCCGCCAGGCGCGCGACGCCGTGGCGCGCACCGTCGAAAAGCTCGGCCGGCTCGACGTGCTGGTGAACAACGCGGGCGAACAGCATCCGCAACCCGGCATCGAGGACGTGACCGAGGAGCAGCTCGAGCGCACGTTCCGCACGAACGTGTACGGGATGATCTTCTGCACGCAGGCGGCGCTTCAGCACATGAAGCCCGGTGGGCGCATCGTCAACACCGCGTCGGTCACCGCATATCACGGCAGCCCGAAGCTGCTCGACTACTCGGCGACCAAGGGCGCGATCGTCGCGTTCACGCGTTCGCTGTCGATCGAGCTGGCCGAGCGCGACATTCGCGTGAACGCCGTCGCGCCGGGGCCGATCTGGACGCCGCTGATCCCGTCGACCTTCAGCGCCGACGAAGTCGCGAAGTTCGGCTCGAACGTGCCACTGAAGCGGCCGGGACAGCCCGACGAGCTGATCGGCTGCTACGTGCTGCTCGCATCGGAGGGCGCGAGCTACATGACGGGACAGACATTGCATCCGAACGGCGGCTCGATCGTCGGCGGCTGACGGCTCCCCCCACACAAGGAGAAAGCGCATGAAGCAACCCAACTGGACGATCGCGGCGCTCGCCGCGGGCGTGCTCGCCGTGTCGGGACTCGCGCACGCACAGATGCCGAGCGAGCCGCCCGCATCGAATTCGCATGTGCCGGGCGGCGTGATCAACCCGTCGTCGGGCGCCGCCACGGGCGACATGGGCATGGCGAAGGCGCCGCAGGGCGGCGACGCGGAATTCATCGACAAGGCCGCGATGGCCGGCAAGGCCGAGGTGCAGGCGAGCCAGCTCGCGTTGAAGCAGGCGCAGTCGGCGGACGTACGCGCGTTCGCGAAACGCATGGTGGCCGATCACGGCAAGGCGAACGCGAAGCTCACCCAGATCGCCGCGCGCAAGGGCATGAAGCCGCAGGTGGAGCAGATCTCGGATCCGGACGTCGAGGCGCTGCGCGGCAAGAGCGGCCACGACTTCGACACCGCGTATGTCGCGGCGGCCGGCCCCGACGCGCACCGCAAGGCGGTCGCGCTGTTCGAAGGCGAGGCGCGCGACGGCAAGGATCCGCAGCTGCGCGCATTCGCGAAAGCCACGCTGCCGACGCTCAAGCATCACCTGAGCATGGCGGAGGCGCTCCAACGCAAGGTGGGCGCGCAGTAACGCGCGCCCGGTTCAACCCCAGGGCCGCGTGGGCGGCCCGCATTTTCGGAGAAGCAGTCATGGCCCAACGGCAATCGAAGCACGAAGGCATCCTCGAACTGCTCTGTCAGGCGTACGAGACCGAGCTTGGCGGGGCGAAGATCTACGAGGCCGCGATCAAGTGCGCGACCGACGCGGACCTGCACAAGGAATGGGAGAAGTACCACCGCGAGACGATGCATCACCAGGAGGTGCTGCGCAAGGTGTTCGAAACGCTCGGTCTCGATCCGGACACGCAGTCGCCGGGGCGTGCCGCGGTGGCGGCGACCGGCAAGTCGCTGGTCCAGGTCATCGAGCAGGCGAAGAAGCAGGCCGATCCGGCGGTCGCGCAGGTCGTCGCGGCCGAATGCGTGGTGCTCGCCGAAACCAAGGATCACCTGAACTGGGAGCTGATCGGCTACGCGGCCGACCAGTTGCGCGACAGCGACGCGGCGAAGGCGCTGAAGGCCGCGCACGACGAGGTCGAGGCCGACGAGGACCATCACCTGTATCACACCCGCGGCTGGGCGCGCGAGATGTGGATCGAGTCGATGGGCTTCAAGGCCGTGCTGCCGCCGCCGGAGGAAGTGAAGAAGGTGGAATCGGCGGCCGATGCGGCGCGTGCCGAACGTTCGCGCGGCAAGATGATGTAACCGCGCCAGGCCGGCAACCGGGCTGTGTCGCACGTGCGGCCGCCTGGTTGGCCGGCTTTTTTTCCTTGTGCTCTCCCTTTCCCGTTTCCGCTTCAATGGTTGCGCACGCAACCGCATCAAATCGCATCGTTACGCTCGGCTCAGCTCAGCATGTCCACGGTCATCAGGACCACCGATGCCGCCATCAGCGCGACCGCGAGCCATCCGAACAGCTTCGACACGATCCCGCTGCCCGGCTGACCGGCAGCGTCGCGCCGCTGCGACAGCAGCATCACCAGCACGAGCATCGGCACCGCCGCGATGCCGTTGAGCACCGCGCTCCAGTACAGCGCCTTGATCGGATTGACCGGACTGAAACAGATCGCGATGCCGACGAGCACGCAGGCCGCCAGCACCGCATAGAACGCGGGCGCGCGCCGCACCGGCTCGTTCAGGCCTTCGCGGAACCGCCAGGCCTCCGCGCAGCCATACGCGGCGCTGCCCGCGAATGCGGGGATCGCGAGCAGCCCGCAGCCGACGATGCCGAACGCGAACACCAGGAACGCCGCTTCGCCGGCGATCGGGCGCAGCGCCTCGGCGGCCTGCGCGGTCGAGCCGATGTCGTGCTTGCCGTGCGTGAAGAACACCGCCGCGCCGATCACCATGATGCAGAACGACACCGCGTTGGTCACGATCATGCCGGTCCAGGTATCGAACGTGATGCGTCGTTCGGCCTCGCGGCGCGCGCCGGGCGCGCACGCGGTGTCGCCGTTGCGGCGCTCGGCCTGGGTTTCCTCCACTTCGAGCGCGGCCTGCCACACGAACAGGTACGGGCTCAGCGTCGTGCCGAGCACCGCGACCGCGGTCGTCGCGTATTCGTGCGTGAACGCGACATGCGGCAGCACGAGCGCGTGCAGCAGGTTGCGCCAGTCGATGTGCACGAAGCCCAGTTCCAGCACGTACGCGAGCAGGCCGAGCGTCATCCATTTCAGCCAGCGCGCGTAGCGCTCGTAGGACAGCAGCACCTGCAGCGCCAGCGACCCGAGGCCGTAGACGGGCGCATACCAGTAGCTGCGCCCGCCGGCGACGAGCGCGGTCGCGTCGCCCATCGCGGCGAGGTCGGCGCCGACGTTGATCACGTTGACGATCACGATCATCACGATCAGCCCCTTGGCGAGGCGGTCGGAGAACTGCTTGCGGATCCCCGCGACGAGGCCCTCGCGATTGGTGCGTCCGATGAACGCCGACGCGAGCTGCACGGCCACCATCATCGGCAGCGCGACGATGGTCATCCACAGCATGTGGAAGCCGAACTGGCTGCCGGCCTGCGCATAGACCGCGATGTTGCTCGGGTCGGCGTCCGACGCACCCGCGAGCAGGCCGGGGCCGAGCCGGCGGTACCACGGCTTCGCGGCGGGGGCGGCGGTGGCAGCGGCAGCGGCACCAGCACCGGCACCGGCACCGGCACCGGCACCGGCACCGGCACCGGCACCGGCGTCGCGCGACGCGTCGTCGCCGCGCAGATCGTTCATTCGGCGTCTCCCCGCGCGCCGTGCGTGCCGCCGCTGCCGCGCGCGAGGCGCGACGCGGTGCGCAGCGCGTCGACGAGCGTCCGGTAAGCCTGCTCGCGCGAATCGGCGCCGCGCGTGCGCAGCACGTAGGACGGGTGATAGGTCGCGACGACGAGACAGCCGTCGGGCGAGCGCACGGGGTGGCGCGTGCGCTCCAGCGTCGCGTCGTTGTCCTGCAGCACGGCCCGCAGCGCCGTCGCGCCGAGCGCGACGATCACGCGCGGCCCCAGCGCGGCGAGCTCGCGCTCGAGCCAGTAGCGGCACGCGGCGACCTCGCGCTGCGCGGGCGTCTTGTGCAGCCGCCGCTTGCCGCGCGGCTCCCACTTGAAGTGCTTGACCGCGTTGGTCACGTAGACGCTCGCGCGCTCGATGCCCGCTTCGTCGAGCGCGCGGTCGAGCATGCGGCCCGCCGCGCCGACGAACGGGATGCCCGTGCGGTCTTCCTGGTCGCCCGGCTGCTCGCCGACCAGCATGATGCGCGCGTCCGTGGGCCCCGCGCCGGGCACCGGCTGCGTCGCGTGTTCCCACAGCCCGCAGCGACGGCACGCGTCGAGCGTGGCCGGCGCTTCGTCGTCGGGCGCGACAGGCTTCGCGGGCGAGTGGCGCGTCATGCGCGGCCTCCCGCGCAGGCCGGCGCCGCCCCTCCAGTGTCGCGGTGCGTTTGCCGGCGGACTGCAGGTGGATTCAAGTCGCTACCGGGTCGGAACAGCGGCGGTGCGCGCATCGACGGCTCCCATATCGACGATATCGACCATGTGCAGCAACCGGCATGCCCCGTGCAGGCAATGGCGCCAATATGGGCGCGCAGTTTGCGCCGGGGCCGTGTCCGATCACAGGGAGAACGCGATGCAAATCCTCTCCGGCGACGATCCGGCCGCCGACGACGTGCTGCTGTGGCGCCCGCCCGATAGCGTGCCGCGCCGGCTGCGCCGCGTGCTGGTCGTCGACGATTATCGCGACGCGGCCGATGCGCTGCGATTGCTGCTCCAGGCGCGCGGCTTCGAATGCCGCGTCGCGGACGATCCGTTCGCCGTCTGCGATCTCGCGCGCGAGTGGCAGCCGTTCGCGATCGTGCTGGACATCGCGATGCCGGGCCTCGACGGCCTGCAGCTCGCGAAGCGGCTGCGCGGCGACCCGCACACCGCCGACATGCTGCTCGTCGCATGCACCGCATTCGCGTCGCAGAGCGATCGCGAGCGTGCGCGCGAAGCCGGCTTCGACGCGCATTGCGCGAAGCCGCTGACGCCGCACCGGCTGCTGCGTTATCTGGACGCCGCATACGGCGGCGCGCGGCAGGACGCGGGCGTTACACGGCGTGTGTAAAAAAACCGCGACGGCGGGCGGGGTCCGTCACGCGCGGCCGGCGGCCTCGGCGCGCAGCGCGGCCCGCGCCGCCAGCGCGGCGAGTATGCCGGCGGCGACGAGCAGGCCCGCGCTCAGCCCGAACGTCGCGCGATAGCCGTGCAGGTCGAACAGCACGCCGCCGGCCGTCGCACCGAGCGCGATCGCGAGCTGCACGACGGCCACCATCAGGCCGCCGCCGGCTTCCGCGTCGCGCGGCAGCGCCCGGGCGAGCCACGTCCACCAGCCGACCGGCGCCGCGGTGCCGAGCAGCCCCCACACGGCGAGCAGCGCGGCGGTCGCGCCGATCGAGTGGCCGAACGCGATCAGCGCGACGGCGACCGCCGCCATCAGGCCGGGGATGACGATCAACGTCCGGTACAGCCCGCGTTGCAGGAACGTGCCGATCAGGATCGTCCCCGCGAACCCCGCTACACCGATTACGAGCAGCAGCACCGACAACCCGGCCGCGCCCGCATGCGTCACGGCTTCGAGGAACGGCCGCAGGTACGTGAACAGCGTGAACTGCCCCATGAAAAAGACGCTGACCGCCGTCATGCCGAGCGCGACCGGCGCGCTCGCCAGCAGCGCGAACGCGCGCCCGGGCGCGGCGCTGCCGTGCGTGGCGTGCATGCGCGGCAGGCTCGCGAGCTTCCAGCCGAACGCGATCGCGGCGACCGGCACGACGCAGAAGAACGCCCATCGCCAGCCGACGATGCCGCCGAGGAAACTGCCCAGCGGCGCGGCGACGACGGTGGCCAGTGCGTTGCCGCCGTTGACGATCGCCAGCGCGCGCGGCACCTGCCGGTCCGGCACGAGGCGCATCGCGGTGGCGGCCGACATCGACCAGAATCCGCCGATGGCGACGCCGATCAGCGCGCGCCCCGCGATGAACGCCAGATAGTTCGGCGCGAATGCGACGACCGTGCCGGACACGATCATCAGCAGCGTCAGCGACAGCAGGACCCGCTTGCGGTCGCGCCGCCCGGCCAGCGACGAGATGAACAGGCTCGTGAGCAGCGCGAACGCGCCCGACACGGAGATCGCCTGGCCCGCCTGCCCTTCGCTGATCCGCAGGTCGTGCGCGATCGGCGTCAGCAGGCTGACCGGCATGAATTCGGATGCGACGAGCGCGAACGCGCCGAGCGCCATCGCGAGGACGGCGCCCCACGCGGCGGCGTGAACGGGCGCGGGCCCGCGATCGGAAGGGGAAACGGCTTGCATCGTGGAATCGGGATGAGGGCGGATCTGTGGCGTCGGAGATGGGCTCGTCAGTCGCAATGCGCGACCACAGGCGTGCCGCGATCGGCCAACGACGTGCGGCCGTCGGCATCGCGCGCTGCCATCACGCGGGTGGACGCCACCCGCGCATCGTCGACCCACGTGCGCGGATTGGCGCGCGCCGGATTGAAGCCGGCGGCTTCGTAGCGAATCATGTCCTCGCGCACCTGCTCGCGCGTCAGGCCCTGCGCATGGACGAGCAACGGAGCGGAAACGGCAAGCGCGGCGACGAAGAGGCGAACAAGGGATTTCATGAGAAGACTCCGTGGAGAATACGTGGAAGGTTCCCGAGGCTGGAAAGGCGCACGGGAGCCTGAACGCTTCGCAGTCTATCGGCCGCCGCCCGATCGATTAAGTAGCGCGCCACGCTTGGACTTATAAGCTGCACCGATGAATCGACCGAGGCCGCAGCGGGCGGCGCGGGCCGGCGTCGGTGCTAGGATGGGCGTCCGTTTCGACAGGAGCCGCCCGACATGCCGCGCGAAAACCTCAACGATCTGCTCGTGTTTCTGGCCGTGGCGCGCGACCGGAGCTTCACGCGCGCGGCGGCGCGGCTCGGCGTGTCGCAATCGGCGCTGAGTCAGACGGTGCGCGATCTCGAGACGCGCCTCGGCGTGCGGCTGCTGACGCGCACGACGCGCAGCGTGTCGACGACCGAAGCGGGCGAGGAACTGTTTCAGGCCGTCGCGCCGCGCATCGACGAGATCGAGATGAAGCTCGCCGCGGTGGCCGATTTCCGCGACAAGCCGGCCGGCGTCGTGCGGATCACGGCCACCGAGCATCCGATCGACACGATCATCTGGCCGAAGCTCAGGCGCGTGCTGCCCGATTACCCCGATATCCGCGTCGAGCTGTCGGTCGACTACGGGCTGTCGAACATCGTCGAGGAGCGCTACGACATCGGCGTGCGCTACGGCGACCAGGTCGCGAAGGACATGATCGCGGTGCGCATCAGCCCGGACATCCGGATGACGATGGTCGCGTCGCCGGCCTATCTCGACGGCCGCAAGCCGCCGAAGACGCCGCAGGACCTGCTCGATCACGACTGCGTGACGCTGCGGCTCGCGACCGCGAAGGGCATCTATGCGTGGGAGCTGAAGAAGGGCAGGAACGAGATCCAGGCGCGCGTGAACGGCCGCATCACCTGCAATACGCAACCGCATATGGTGCAGGCGGCGCTCGACGGCTTCGGCATTGCGTTCGTCACCGAGGACATCGTGCTCGACCACGTGCGCAGTGGGCAGCTGCGGATCGTGATGCCGGACTGGTGCCCGGTGTTTCCCGGCTATCACGCGTACTATCCGAGCCGCCGCCAGGCGTCGCGCGCATTCTCGATCGTGATCGATGCGTTGCGGCATCGCGCATAGCGGGATGGTGTGGGCCGGTTTTGCCCGGCCGGATCATGCACAATACGCGGCAACTGAGATGGGGAGACCGACCCGTGGGAATCAACTTCGATCTGACCGACTTGCAGGCGTTTCGCGCGGTGGTGGAACTCGGCAGCTTCCGGAAGGCCGCCGACGCGATCAGCATTTCGCAACCCGCGTTGAGTCGGCGGATCGAAAAACTCGAGGAAGCGCTGGGCGTGCGCCTGTTCGAGCGCACCACGCGCAGCGTCACGCTGACCACAGTCGGGCGCGTATTCGCGCCGAGCGCCGAGCAGCTGCTGGACGATCTCGACGTCGCGCTGCTCGGCATCCGCGACGTTTCATCGAGCCGCCTCGGTCATGTGACGATCGCGTGCGTGCCGTCGGTGGCCTACTACTTCTTGCCCAACGTGATCGCGAGCTATCATCGCCGCTTTCCGCGCATCCGCGTCAAGCTGCTGGATGCCGGTGCGAACGAGGTGCTGAGCGCCGTGATCAGCGGTGAGGCCGATTTCGGCGTGAGCTTCATGGGCAGCCAGGAGCCCGAGATCGACTTCAAGCTGCTGCTGCAGGAGCGTTTCGTCGCCGCATGCCGGCGCGACCATCCGCTCGCGCGCAAGAAGCGCGTGACCTGGAACGAGCTTTACGAGTACGAGTATGTGTCGGTGGACAAGACTTCCGGCAACCGCCTGTTGCTCGACCAGGCGCTGACGACCGTCGCGCCGCGTGCGCCGAGCGTGTGCGAGACGCGCCACGTGACGACGCTGCTCGGCTTGATCGAAGCCGGGCTCGGCGTCGCCGCGGTGCCATCGATGGCGATGCCCGGACACGACCATCCGCTGCTCACGAGCGTGCCGCTCGTCGAACCGGTGGTGAAGCGCCGGGTCGGCATCGTGAAACGGCGCGGGCGCCCGCTGACGCCGGCCGCGGAGGAGTTTCACCGCGCGATCGTCGACGCCAAACGTGCCGGTGCAGGCGCCGGCACCGGTGCCGCACGCAGCGACGGGTCGACATGACGAATACGAAAGATCCGATGAATACAACAGGAACATCGAGGAAGACAGCATCGTGAGGTGGGCAAGGCCGCTTCGTTCGCTCTACGTGCAGGTTCTGCTAGCGATGGTGCTCGGCGTGAGCGTCGGGCACTTCTGGCCGTCGGTGGGCGCGATGCTCAAGCCGCTCAGCGATGCATTCGTCGGTCTCGTGCGGATGATGATCGCGCCGATCGTGTTCTGCACGATCGTCTCCGGCATCACGTCGCTGGCGAACGGCAAGGCCATCGGGCGCACGATCGTCCGCGCGCTGGTGCTGTTCTATCTGCTGACCGCCGTCGCGCTCGCATTCGGGCTCGTCACCGCGTTCGTGCTGCGGCCCGGCGCCGGCATGCACGTCGACGTCCACCATCTCGACGCGAGCATCCTCGCGCAATATGCACCGCACGCGCAACCGCACGGGCTCGTCGAGTTCGCGTTGAGCGTGATCCCCGATACGATGCTCGGCGCGTTCCAGAAGGGCGAGGTGCTACCCGTGCTGCTGCTGTCGCTGCTGTTCGGTTTTTCGCTGAATGCGTATCCGCAGGCCGGTCGGCCCGTGCTCGCGCTGATCGACGGCGTCGCGCAGATCGTCTTCCGCGTGCTCGCGATGGTCATGCGGCTCGCGCCGCTCGGCGCATTCGGCGCGATGGCGTTCACGGTGGGACGCTTCGGTATCGGCTCGGTCGGCTCGCTCGCGTGGCTGATGGTGGCGTTCTACGTGGCCTGCGTGCTGTTCGTCGCGCTGGTGCTGGCGCCGCTCGCACGCCTGCACGGCTTCGCGTTGTGGCGGCTGTTGCGTTACCTGCGCGAGGAACTGCTGATCGTGCTCGCGACGTCGTCGACGGAGCCGGTGTTGCCGCGGCTGATCGTCAAGCTGGAGTCGCTCGGTTGCGACAAGGGCGTGGTCGGCCTCGTGCTGCCGGCCGGCTACTCGTTCAACCTGGACGGCACCGCGATCTACCTGACGCTCGCGGCGCTGTTCATCGCGCAGGCGTGCGACGTGCCGCTGTCCGCGCCGCAAATCGCGGCGATGCTGGCGGTGATGCTGTTGACGTCGAAGGGCGCGGCAGGCGTGTCCGGCAGCGGACTCGTCGCGCTCGTCGCGACGCTCGCGGTGATGCCCGATCTGCCGGTGGCCGGCGTCGCGCTGCTGGTCGGCATCGATCGCTTCATGTCGGAGGCGCGCGCGCTGACGAGCGTGATCAGCAACGCGTGTGCGGTGATCTTCGTGTCGACGTGGGAAGGGGCGTGCGATCGCGCGCGTCTTGCCCGGATGCTGAACGCGACCGGGCCCGCGGGCCCGAACGGCGCCGACGATGCCGAGGCTGACACCGCGCGCGACGGGAAGGCGGTCTGACGCAAGCCTTCCCTCGGTGCGGGCTCAGTGTGCGGAGACGGAATCCAGCCCGGCCGATTTCACTTCCGACTGCACGTCAGGCGACGCGAGATAGTCGAGCAGCGCCTTCGCTTCCTTCGGATGTTGCGCGCCGACGGGGATGCCGGCGGCGAAGCGCGTGACCGACTGCAGCGATTCGGGAATCTTGCCGACGAAGGTCGCGCCCTTGACGGGCAGCAGTTCGCTGACCTGCTGGAAGCCGATTTCGTAGTCGCCGTTCGCGACCACGGACGCGACCGGAATCCGCGGAACCATCTTGGCCTTCGATTTCACCTGATCCTCGATGCCGAGCTTCTTGAACAGTTCCCGCTCGATGTACACGCCGCTCGCGCTGTCCGAATAGGCGATCGACTTCGCGTGCAGCAGAACCTGCTTCAGCGCGTCGGGCGAACTGATGTCGGGCTTCGCCGCGCCATCCCGCACGACCATGCCGATGCGCGAATCGGCCAGCTCGACGCGCGATCCGGGGATCACCTTGCCTTGCTTGATCAGATCGTCGAGCGCGTAGCCGACCATGATCACCGCGTCGGCAGGCTCGCCGCGCGCGAGCCGGTTCGGAATCGCTTCGGGCGACTTGCCCATCGACGGGCCGAGCGCGGTGGCGAGCGTGTTGCCCGTGCTGGACGCGAACTGCGGGCCGAGCAGCTTGTATGCGGCGGTGAAGCCGCCCGAGCTCATCACGTGCAGGTCGGCGGCCTGCACGTTCGCGCTGACCGCGGTGGTGGCGACGAGCGCGGTCGCGCACAGTTTCAGAAGCAGGTTTTTCATCGTCATGGTCGTTGTCATGGTCCGGGTCGTACGGAGTCGGGGCAGGTCGTTCGGCATCACGCGTCAGTGCGCGGGCGTGAGCGTCGCGGGCTGGCGGCGATAGAGCGCGAACGTCGCGAGCAGCGCGCACGCCGCGGCGAGGCTCATCCAGTAGCCCGGTGCGGCCTTGTCGCCGGTCATGTGGATGAGCGCGGTCGAGATGGCGGGCGTGAAGCCGCCGAACACGGCCGTCGCGAGGCTGTAGGCGAGCGAGAAGCCGGCGACACGCACCTCCACCGGCATCACTTCCGTGAGCGCGACGACCATCGCGCCGTTGTAGATCCCGTACATGAACGACAGCCACAGCAGCACGAGCAGCATGTTGACGAACGACGGCGCATGAGCGAGCAGCGACAGCGCGGGATAGGCGGTCGCGATCGCGAGCACCGTCATGCCGACGAGCAGCGGCCGGCGGCCGATGCGATCGGACAGCGCGCCGCCGATCGGCAGCCACACGAAGTTCGACAGGCCGATGCACAGCGTCACGAGCAGGCTGTCGGCGGTGCTCAGGTGCAGGACGGTCTTGCCGAAGGTGGGCGCGTAGACCGTGATCAGATAGAAACTCGTGGTGGTCATCGCGACCAGCATCATGCCGGCGACCACGACGCGCCAGTTATGCATCAGCGTGGTGAAGACTTCCTTCATGGTCGGACGATGCCGGCGTGCCTTGAACTCCTGCGTTTCCTCCAGTTTGCGGCGCAGCATGAAGATGAACGGCACGATCATGCAGCCGACGAAGAATGGCACGCGCCAGCCCCACGCGGCGATCGCCGACGCGCTGAGCCAGTGATTGAGCGCGAAGCCGAGGGCTGCCGCGACGACGATCGCGACCTGCTGGCTGGCGGACTGCCAGCTCGTGAAGAAACCCTTGCGGCCGGGCGTGGCCATTTCGGCCAGATAGACCGACACGCCACCCAGCTCGGCACCCGCCGAAAAGCCTTGCAGCAGGCGCCCGAGCAGCACGAGCGCGGGCGCGAGCAGGCCGATCGTCGCGTAGCCCGGCACGAACGCGATCAGGATGGTGCCGCTCGCCATGATCGCCAGCGTGACGATGAGGCCCTTGCGGCGGCCGACGTCGTCGATGTACGCGCCCAGCACGATCGCACCCAGCGGCCGCATCAGGAAGCCGGCGCCGAACACGGCGAACGTCATCATCAGGGAAGCGAACTCGCTCGCGGCGGGAAAGAATACGGCGGCGATCTGCGTGGCGTAGAAGCCGAACAGGAAGAAGTCGAATTGCTCGAGGAAGTTGCCGGCCGTCACGCGGAATACCGCGGCGGCCTTCGAACGTCCGGTCGGAAGGCTGGGCGAGGGGTGCATCTGGGTGTCTCCAGTGAATCGGGAAAATGCGCGGGGAGCGGTTGATTGTCGTTTTCGCCATGTTCTCCCGGAGACGGGGAAACGATAAGTGCGAATTTTGGAAGGATTGATGTTGTTTGGTTATCAATGCGTGGCGGGGGATTTGATCCGACAAAAGCGTGGCCGCGCCACAGGCAGGGCAACGAACGCGCCCTGCACGATCAATAAAAAGAACCGGCGAGGCAGGGGAAGCCTCGCCGGCTGAAATGTCCCGGATCAGGAGGGGGATGCCGGGACATGAACGCACGACTCAATTGAGTGGGTACGGGCGACAAGACGTCCGGGAACTACTTCACGCTGGCTGTCTTCAGGTCTGGCGAAGAAATGGCACCCGATACCACGCTGATCGACTTGACTGCTGGACGCGTCACCTGAGCAAGCGCGGACTGCATGTCCGGCCAGTGAAAGACCTTGCCCCATGCGAGAACCGCAACCAGGACCGTCGCCGTCGTCAGCGCGAACACTTTCCACGTGCGGCGGGATGTCGGCTTGCCGCGCTTCGCCGCGGGCCCCACCGGCCCCATTTGTGACGGCTGCATCGCGCTGGTGAAGCGGATGTCGTTGACGAACACCTTGCCGATTTCGTAGCGGTTGTGCGCCGGAATCGGCGGCTGCGGCTGCGATTGCGCGGGTTCATCGATCGATTTCGTCCCTTCGCCGATGCGAGGTCGCACCGGTTCGAAATCGGCGGTGACTGACGTGAGCCGCATGGACACCTGATCGAGGAACGCATTCACATCCGCGTGCAAATAACCCAGCACATCGATCGAATCGTCGTTCAGGTGCTCGGCAATCGTCGCGAATTGTCCGGCGAACAGTCCCGGCAAGTCGGACACGTCGGCTTGTTCGATGAGCATATGGTGCTTGATGAGCCCGCCGACGATGGCTGCGCACACGCAAGTGAGGGCGCATGTCGCCTGGGCCGGCACCGCAACCCGCGCGGCCACGTGATCGCTCAATTCCGTTGCATCGATGCCGGTTGCGTGTGCGACGAGCGTGAAGCCCGCGTGTTCAAGCTCTTTCAATTTTCCGGTCGAGTCGACCCACGTCGCGCACTCGTCGCGAATACGCGGATTGATCGTGCGCGACATGAGCGCGCCGAACACGGCGATCGTTTCATCGCGGCCTTCCGCTGCGCGGGCTGCCAATGCCGCAATCAGGATCGCTGCGGATGATGCAAACACCTGTTCGATGGCTTGCGGCGGCAATCCGACTTGTTGCGCGAGTTTCTGACGAACGACTTCGTCGGCGCATGCGCGAAGCGCGGCTGAAAGATTGATCCGTTTCAATGGAGGCTCCCCGTTGGATTCGTTGTGATGGGTTCGTGCGTGTCCCGCTTCGACGCGAGCACGGCCAGATCGCGCGCCAACGCTTCGAACACCGGCGCCCATTCCCCGTATGCGGGCTGCCGATAAAGGCGGGTGTTCGGATACCACGGACTGTCGGCCCGCTCGGTCATCCAGATCCAGTGCGGATTCACGTCGAGCAGTACCCAGGTTGGAACGCCGAGCCCGCCTGCCAGATGTGCGATCGACGTGCAGACGGTGATGACCAGATCGAGGCTCGCGACGAGCGCCGCCGTATCGTCGAACGACGACAGACCGGATGTCGGATCGAGCAGCGGCAGCCCCGCGTTTTGCAGACGCAGCACATCGCCATGCGCGTCCATCTGCAAATTGACGAACGTCACGTCGCTCACGCCCGCGAGCGCATGGACGTAATCCATCGGATCCACCGAGCGAAGCGGATTGCGCTGATGTGTCTTGCTGCCGCTCCACGCAATGCCGACACGCAATTTCCGCTCGCCGGACAGGGCAGAGCGCCAGTTGGCCACGTTCGCGCGATCGGCCTTCAGGTACGGTGTGCCGGGCAGGTCGGCCAGCCGCGCATCGAGCACGCAAGGCAGGCTGCCGACCGGCAAATGAAAGTCGAACGGCGGCAGAGGGCGCTGATTGTGCGCGATGACCGTTTCGACCGCATCGCCAAGACTGCGTGCAAAAAGCGCATGCAACGGTTCGAAACAGCAGTACACGAGCTTTCCGTGCTGCTGCCTGACGTATTGGGCAAATGTCGGGACGAAACGCATGAATTGCAATGCGTCGCCGTGGCCCTGTTCTCCCCACACAAAAATCGTTTTGCCGGCGAGCGGTTCACCGTTCCAAAGCGGAGCCGGGATGTTCGGTGAAATGTCGCGCAGTTCGGGCGAGCCGGCCCACCGTGCTTCGTGATTGCGCCAGCCGTTCTCATAGTCGCCGCGCAGCAATTGCAGCATCGCGACGGTCCACACGATCGACGGGTTGTTCGGCTCGAGGCTCAGCGCACGCTGCGCGATGTCGAGCGCCGCGTCGAACCGGCCACATTCACGCAGCACGTAGGAATACGTCTGCAATGCCGTGACGTAGCTCGGCGCAAGGGCGCAAGCACGCTCCGCTGCCACGAGGCTATCGGCGATGTTGCCGGTTTTCAGCAGCACGGAGGCGAGGTTCGTCCATGCCAACGCATGGTTGGGTTCTTCCTCGATCGTCGTTTCGAGCAGCTTGCGCGCCTCGTCATGCCGGCCCAATTCCAGGTAAGCCGCGCCCCAATTGTTGCGCAGCATCGGCAAGCGGGGATTCATGTCAGCCGCTTTCTCATAGGCGGCGAGTGCTTGCGCGTAGTGGCGCGCCGCGTGATTCGCGAGCCCGAGGCGGAACCAGTTGTGAGCGTCGGCAGCGAAATGCCGACACAGCACGAGCGCGATATGGGTGGCGTCTTCGACGCGACTGCAACGCAGCGACGCATCGAACCAGTCGATCAGCCAGCTATCACCGAGGTTTTCCTTTAACCCCACGCGATGAAACCACTCGCACGCGTCGACATCGTCGCCCAAGCGAATGGAAAGGCGCCCGCGTTCGATCAGCGCGTCGACACTCTCCGGTTCGATGTGCAGCGCCCGATCGAGCATATCTTGCGCGTCATGAAGCCGGCCGCGCAGCAGCATCAACCGGCTGCACGCAATGAAGGCGCGCAGGTTGCCCGACTCGATTGCACGATCGATATCGAGCAGGCGCGATGCCCCGATCAAATCGCTGCGCGTGATGCGGGTTTCTACGTCCGAGAGCCATTTCATTGGGATGCACTCCGCAGAATTTGAGCCGGCCGGATCTCGGCCTTTCGGGCAAGCTGGCCGATGAACGTGACGAAGGCGTCACCGTTGCGTTTGCTTTCCATCGCCTTGCGCATTGCGGCGCTGGCCTGCGCATACGACGGGATGACCGTATCGCGCCGCTCGTCGAGCCGCGCAACGATGAATCGGTCACCGACGTGCAATGGCGCGTTCGTGAACTGGCCGGGCTGCATCGTCGCGAGTGCCTGCGCAAGCGGCAACGGCAAACCCAGCGTCTGGCCTTCTTTTACCGGCTGCTTGAAGCTGATCCAACCGGTTTGCGCGTCGCTTGCGTGGCTGCGCGTCGCGACATTCGCGAACGACTCACCCTTTTCGAGCAACGCCAGCGCAAAGCGAGCGGTCGGTTCGTCGGCGAACGACATTTGACTGACCTTGTATTGGGTCGGTCCGATCTGGCTGACTATTTCGTTGTAGCGCTGGCGAACTTCGTCGTCCGTAACCGGCTGCATCGGCAAATGCCTGGCGACGTACAGCCGATTCTCCGTATCGACTTTCGCTTTTTGCATGGCGGCGCGCACGGGTTGTGCGTTACCCAAACCGTCGCGCTCCGCTGCCTGACGAAGCAGCTCGCGCGCGACGAGCCCCTGCAACACTTCGCCGCGAGCCGATTCGGGGCGCCCGGTCATCGCTTCGTCCAGTTCGACGCGATGCAGCGCGACGCCGTTTACCGTCGCGACCACATCATCGGAAGCCGCCGACGCGGCGGGAGCGTTCAATGTCGCCGCCATCATTGCGAGTGCCGCCCAGCCTGGCACGCGCGGCGTTCGAATGCTTCGCATGGTTGTTTTCCTCCTGTGCTTTTTTTGTCAGGCCGCAATCGATTCGAATCCGGGCTTCACGAGCTGACCGAGCAGTTCGTCGTAACGGGCAATGAGCGGTTGGTGGGTGGCAAGGAACGGCGCAATGGCGGCACGCTGACGCTCGCGGTATGCGTCGAAATCGTCGTCGTGATGCTTGATCGCGTGAACGAGCTGCTTCGCCCCCGCATCGATATCGCTGTCCGGGTAGTAGTACCCGACGTCCTTGCAAAGGTGCGCGTTGTGCACGAGCGCATAGCCGTTCCATGCCACGTCGAAATAGAAGTAGTTGAGCGCCAGGCCCCACTGATGCGACACGACGATATCCGTGTGATCGGCGAGAAACTGCGGTGTATCGTGCCGGCCGACGAAACTGACCTTGCCGTCGCGCACGAGGTCGAGGTAATGGGCGATGCCGATGAATTCCGGGCACGAGCGCGCCAGATGCTCGGCATTGGTCACGTGCACGAATCCCATCCGCTCGCCGATTGCCCGGTAGGCGTGCTCCGCGATCAAGAGCGGGTTGAGGCAGAACTTCAGCACGTCGATATTGGGCTCCATGACGGAGACGCGCATCGCCGCTGCTCGTCCCGGTCGATACTCGCCTTTGGACGGCAAATGATGCGTGCGCATGTCGAGGCACATCGGATCCCACACGAAAGGCACCGGCACCACTTCCTGGCGGCGAAGCACGCCCAGAAAACCGGCCGTCGTCTCCATCACCTGCGGGATGACCCAAACCTGGTCATAGTTCTGATTGATGAAGACGTGGTCGGTCAGGCGGCGGCCGAAGATCATCGCTTCGGTCATCTGTACGTACTCGGGCCCGCAGCAGTAGCTGACGATCTTCGTGTGCTGCGATTTCAGGTACGCGGTCTGCTCGTTGCTGATCTGGCCGCCCAGCTCGATCAGCACGTCGAGCGTGTCTTTTTCTTCTTCGAACGTGCACGTGGGAAACTGTTCCAGATCCCAGGGCAGGGCGGAAGTGATCGGCACGTCCGTGGTGTTCACGAGCACGACATCGTGACCCAGCGGCGAATGCTGAAAGAGCTTCGCGAGATACAGCGCGTTCTGCTTGATGCCGTTGACCCACAGGCTTTCGTTCGCATGGCGAAGCCCGATGGTGATGCCGATGCGTAATCCGCATGGAAACTTCATCATTACCCTCCGTCGTTTTCTCTGATGAACCAGCCAGTCACTCAACCACTTACCGCCGCCGCGATCGCGGCGCTGTACTGCTCGACATTCGCGGGCGCCAGCGGATCGAGCGTCGCGAGAAAGCCCCGCGCTTTCGTCTTGTAGTCGTTGAGACTCGAGTCGTGTACCGCGAACGCTTCGCGAAGCGCCAATGCACCGTCTTCGCAATCGAATCCTTCGTATCGGTACCCGCAACCGCGCAACAAATCGGAGTTGTGGATCAGCGGGTAGCCGCCGTGCAGCGCTTCGTAATAGATGTAGTTCTGCGTGTTCTCCCACGTGTGCGACACGATCGCATCGGCTTGGCGTGTGAGAATTTCGTGGACAGGCAAACGCGGCTCGAACGTCGCGCGACCCTGCAAAACCAGATCGAGACTGCGTGCGAAGCCCACGAATTGCGCATCGCTTTTCAGTTGAATCGTGTTGAACACGCGCAGGTATTCGATGAGATCCGGCTGTTGACGGTGTGCGAGGTCGGCCACCAGCATCGGAATATGCGACGTCTTGACCATGCATATATTCGGTTCGAGCACGGCGATACGCCAGCGCGAGCGGCCTGCCTGATATCCGAATCCGCCGTCGGTCGCGCCCTCCACGAAGGCCGGGCTCCACAGGTGCTGCATCGCCGTGACGGGTGCGCGCAAAGCCGCTTCGTAGTAGCTGGCGCACGTCTTCTCGAATGCCGGCAGCGTCCAGATTGCGCTGTACGGCGTGCCCGACACGAGCATTCCGTGCGGCAGCGCGAACATCATGCGCTCGATGTCGATCACGTAATCGTTCGCGACGCGCATGCCGATGATGCGACCGCCTTTCTGATGGAACGTGCGTGCCCAGTCGGGATTGAGTTGAGCGCTCAGTTCGATAATCACGTCGAGCTTCTGTCGCGCCGTGTCGAGATCGATCACCGGGACCGGTGCAAACTCGAGAAATTGCGCGGCGGATGCGGGATCTCCGTCGCCGCCGTTCACGAGATACACGGATTCGATGTTCGGCGCCTGATTGAGCAGCATCGCGAGGAAGTAGCAGTTCTGGAAGATGCCGTTTTCCCAGATCGATTGTTGCCCCTTGCGCAGGTAAATCGTCACACCGACGTTCAGCTTGTTCATGCGACGACTCCTGGTGCAACACAACTCCGCGCATTTTTGCCGGTCAGCGCGAGCAGGCGGCGTGCGTACACGGAGCAGTTCGCGGTTGCGCGTGGCGCGAGCGACACGAGAAAGCTGCGCGCACGCTGTGTGTAGTATTTGTGCTCGGTGTCGTGGCGCTGAACGGCGCGCAGCAGTTGCACCGCGCCCGCTTCGATATCGGATTCCGGGTAAAAATAACCGAGGCTCGACAGCCACGGCGAGTTATGGATGAGCGGATAACCCCCGTACAGCGCGTCGAGATACAGGATGTTCTGATCGTTCTGCCATTGGTGCGCTATCAGAGCGTCCGCGTTCTGGCTCATGAAGCCGGCGAAATCGTGGCGGCCATCCAGCCGCACCCGCTCGGCGCGGCTCAAATCCATCGAATTCAGGAGAAACGAGAACGACGCGTGCTCGCGCATTTGGATGCTGTTGAGCACGTGCAACCCTCGAACCGCGTGCTGGTCTGCGCGAAATGCCGCCTCACCGATGAGCATCGGGATCACGCAGCATTTCACGACCGAAATATTGGGCTCGAAGACGGCGAAGCGCAGCCCACGCGGGCCGGTTTCGCCACGAGTCGAGCGGGATTCGTACCCGAAGCGCAGTCCGGCCTGTTCGATGGCCTGAATACGCTGTTCGATAAACGTGCTGTCCCATAGAAACGGCACTTCGTACACGGGGCAACGGTGCAGGGTGCGCAGCATCGGCATCAGCGTGCGATCCTTGCCCAAAATCCAGATTTCGTCGCAGCGATTCGCGCGCGAGAAATATCCGCTGCGTTGGAATACGCTTGGCTCGACAAGACCCACGTAAGGTTGACCACAGCAGAAGAACACGACCTTTTTGCCTTGCGCTCGCGCATAGTCGAGCCACTCCACGTCGAGCCCGCCGCCCATTTCGAAGATCACGTCGGGCGGCTCCGGAAGATCGCGTGGCGCGACGAGTGGAACGTCGCCGGCCAGTGCGATGGCTTCCGGCGGCAAGGATTGCTGGTCGCCGCAGTTCAGAAGCACGATATCCGCCACGAAAGGCAACTCGCGCAGCAGCTGCACAAAATAGAAGATGTTCTGACCTAGCCCGTTTTCCCATATGGATTGACCCGCGTGCGTGAGTACGGAAATTCCAATCTTCATGTTGCGGTTCTCAGGGTTTTCGTTATGTTGAGTAACGACTCAACAAATTCGGTTATCGGCAGGGCGGAACGGTGAAATACGGGAAAATTTTCCGGGCCAAGTCAGATACTCAAAGCCTCGAATCATGCGTTACTCATTGACTCAAGCATCATTCGAGCGTGATGTCCACGCGGCGATTCTTCGCGCGTCCGGCCGGTGTTGCATTGCTCGCAACGGGGTTGTTCTCGCCGTAGCCGCGCACGTCGAATTTCTGTGCCGCCAGGCCATGTTCACGCAGATATTGCGCAACGGATTGAGCGCGCCGCTGCGACAACTGCTGATTGTGATCGGCGGTGCCGGTCGAGTCGGTGTAGCCGCTGATCGTCACGGTTTTGAATGGTGTACCGTGTGCCGCTTCGATCAGCACATCGAGCTTGTCGCGAGCATCCGCCTTCAGCGTCGATTTGTCGGTGTCGAAGTTGGCGTCACTGTCGAGTGTGATGTGCTTCGCGGTAACAGGGGCAGCCGCGACAGGCGCCGGGATCGGCGCCGGTTTTACCGCGGCCGGCGGCGCGGGCTGAGCCGGCGTCGCGCACTGGAACGTCAGGATCCGCACGTCCCGCGGATTCTGCTCGTCACCCAGCGGTGCGACTGCTTCGAGCGGCTGCACCTGCTTTTTGCCGCAGATTTCCACCGCTTCGGAATAGCACGCTTCCTGCCCTTCAAAAAGACCATGACAATCGACGCGGTATGCCTGTTGCCCATTCGGCATGCTGACGCGATACGCATTCCACGTCGGGCCTTGTGAAGCGCAAGCCGCCAGCAGCACGGTTACACCGATAACAAGAAGGGATTTCGCTGACATTTTTGGGTTTCCTTGTTTGATTTGCCTGATCGGTTGCGCGGAACGGACCTGAGAGAGCGTCGCGTTCCGCGAGTCACAACGTCATCGCATTACGGCTTCGTTGGAATCCTTACCACTGGTAGGACGCGCCGACGCCGTAGGACTGACCGCCGCTGCTGATACCGACACCGCCGCGCACCTTCAGGTTGTTGGTAATGCGCGCGGTGAAGCCGATGGCCGTCGCGCCGTAACCCTGGAAGCTCGCACCGCCGATACCGACCGAAATCGTCTTGCCCTGGTCGACATCGGGAATCATCGTCAACGCAGTCGCGGCAGCGACACCGCCGTATGCCTTGCGGGCAACCGAATTGATGGAGTTGCTCAGGTCGTTCCGCACGTTCTGCAGTTGCGACATGTTCACGCCATCGGTCGGGTTGATACCCGGTCCGACGTTGGTCAAACGACGTTCGTTGCCGGCCGAGCCGATGGACACGGTGTTTTCCTGGTCCGCGACGGAATCCTTGCCCAGCGCAACGGAATTGCGTCCGCTCGCGATCGCACCCGCGCCCAACGCGGTCGCGTTGTCGCCCGATGCAGTCGAGTCGACGCCCATCGCGCTCGATTTCGCGCCGGTCGCGTTCGCGTTGTAGCCGATCGCCGTTGCAGCATTTCCAGCGGCGTTTGCCTTGTTGCCGAACGCGGAAGCATTGACGCCCCCGGCGGTCGCGTTCACGCCAACCGCGACAGCATCGATACCCGTTGCGCCATCGTTGTTGTAGTTCCCGCCTTGCGTGCCGTTGTCGTTGATGCTGACGTAGTGCGGCTTGGCAGCACCGATCGCGCCAATTGCAGTCGACAGCGACGTGATGCCGGTGCTCGTGCTCGTGCTGAGCGAATCAAGCCCGCTCGTGACGGTGGAAAGACCCGTCGAAAGCGAACTCATACCGGTGGACAGCGACGACATACCGGTGCTCGTGGACGTGCTCAGGCTCGACACGGCAGTGCTGGTCGAGGTCGACAACGAGCTGACGCCCGTGCTCAGGCTCGATACCGAGGTCGACGTCGAAGTCGAAAGCGACGTGACCGAACTCGTCACGGTCGACAGACCCGTCGACAACGAAGATACGCCCGTGCTCAGCGAAGAAATGCCGGTGCTGGCCGACGTGCTCAACGAAGACATCCCGGTGCTCAGGCTGGAAATTCCCGTCGAAGTCGACGTCGAAAGCGACGACAGGCCGGTACTCAAGCTCGAGACGCCCGTGCTCAGCGAAGATATGCCGGTGCTGGTCGACGTCGAGAGCGAATCGATTCCGCTCGTCACCGTCGAAAGTCCGGTCGAGAGCGAGCTGACGCCGGTCGAAAGCGAGCTGATACCGGTGCTGGTCGAGGTCGACAGCGAGTCGACCGAACTCGTCACCGTGGAGAGGCCCGTACTGAGCGACGAAACACCGGTGCTCAGGCTGGACACCGCCGTGCTCGTGCTCGTGGACAGCGACGAAACGCCGGTGCTGAGCGAAGAGATGCCGGTGGAGGTCGACGTCGACAGCGACGAAAGGCCGGTGCTCAGGCTGCTCACGCCCGTCGACAGCGACGACACTCCCGTGCTCAGCGAAGAAACCGCCGTGCTCGTGGACGTGGAAAGCGAATCGACACTGCTCGTCACCGTCGACAGGCCGGTGCTCAGGCTTGACACCGCGGTCGACGTGGACGTGGACAGCGACGAAACACCGGTGCTCAACGACGAAATCGCCGTGGAAGTCGACGTGCTCAACGACGAAACGCCCGTGCTCAAGCTGGAAACCGCCGTCGAAGTCGACGTGCTCAACGAATCGACGCTGCTCGTCACGGTCGACAGGCCGGTCGACAGCGAGCTGATGCCCGTGCTCAGGCTGGAGATGCCGGTACTCGTGGAAGTCGAGAGCGACGACACGCCGGTACTGAGGCTCGATACCGCCGTGGACGTCGACGTCGACAGAGAAGACACGCCCGTGCTCAACGACGACAGGCCGGTAGACAGCGAGGAAATGCCCGTGCTGGCCGAGGTCGACAGCGAGCCGATCGCGGTGGACGTGGACGTGCTCAACGAATCCACGTTGCTCACGACCGTGGACAGCCCCGTGCTCAACGAAGAAATTCCCGTCGACGTCGAGGTCGAGAGCGACGAAACACCCGTGCTCAGGCTCGAAACGGCGGTCGAGGTGGAAGTCGACAGCGACGAGATTCCCGTGCTCGTGGACGTGCTGAGCGATTCGATCGACTGGTTGGTCGCATCCAGCTGCGAACCATTGATTGCGTCCGTGCTGTCCTTCGAAATCTGACCGGCCGCCACGTTCGTCACCTGGCGTTCCTGGCCCGGTGCGCCGACGCTCACCACGCCGACCGGATTCGCACCCGCGAACGAGTACGTCGTGCCGCCGATCACCGCACTCGGCGTCGGGTGTGCGACGTCCGTGATCGAGCCTGCACCCAATGCGACGGAATTGTCGTTCTTCGCATTGGCGCCGTCGCCGATCGCGACCGCGCTCGCGCCGCTGGCGGTGGCGTTCGTACCCGCCGCCAACGCATTGAGGCCGGTTGCACCGTCGTTGTTGTAGTTGCCTTCCTGCACGCCGTTGTCGTTGACGGAATAGTAGTGAGTCTTGCTTGCAGAAATAGCGGTGGACAACGAAGAAATGCCGGTGCTGGTCGAGGTCGAAAGCGACGATACGCCGGTCGAAAGCGAATCGATCCCGCTCGTGACCGTCGAAAGGGCGGTGCTGGTGGACGTGCTCAAGCTGGAAATGCCGGTCGACGCACTCGTGCTGAGCGAAGAAACACCGGTGCTCAGCGAGCTTGCCACCGTGGAAGTCGACGTGCTCAGTGACGAAATGCCCGTCGATGCCGAGGTCGACAACGACGAAATCCCGGTGCTGAGCGACGACACGCCGGTACTCAACGACGAAATGCCGCTGCTCGTGGACGTGCTGAGCGAATCAACGGCGCTCGTCACCGTGGACAGGCTTGCGCTGACGCTCGAGATTCCGGTCGAAGCAGAGGTGGAGAGCGACGAAATTCCCGTGCTTGCCGACGTCGACAGCGAACCGATGCTGCTCGTGACGCCCGAAATGCCGGTGCTCAGGCTCGAAACTGCCGTGCTGGTCGACGTCGACAGCGAATTGATTCCGCTGGTGACCGTGGACAGACCCGTCGAAGCCGACGTACTCAGCGAAGAAATGCCCGTGCTGAGTGAGTCAATGCCGCTCGTCACCGTCGACAATCCGGTGCTGGTCGACGTCGACAACGACGACATGCCGGTCGACAGCGACGAAATGCCCGTGCTCGTGGACGTGGACAGGGTTTCGATCGCCGTATTGGTCGCGTACAGTTGCGAGCCGTTGATCGCGTCGGTGCTGTCCTGCGTGATCTGGCCCGCGGCCACGTTGGTGATCTGGCGTTCGGCATCCTTCGCGCCGACGCTCACGACGCTTTGCGGATTTGCACCTGCGAACGTGTACGCATTTCCCCCGATCGTCGCACCCGCAGTCGGCGTTGCGGCGCCGGTAACGGAGCCGGAACCGAGTGCTATGTCGCCTGCATTCGTGGCCGCTGCGCCCGAGCCGATCGCAACCGACGTTGCGCCGGTCGCGTTCGCGTTGTTGCCGACCGCGACGCTTGCCGCGCCGCCCGCCGTTGCACCGACACCGGCCGCCAGCGCATTGATACCGGTTGCGCCGTCGTTGTCGTAGTTCGCGCCTTGCACGCCGTTGTCGTTCACGGAGTAGTAGTGCGTCTTGCTCGCTGAAATCGCGGTAGACAGCGAACTCGTTGCGCTCGACAAACCGGTCGACAGAGAACCAATCCCGCTCACGACGGTGGAAAGACCCGTCGACGTCGACGAAGAAACGGAGCTGATGCCGCTTGCGATCGTGGACAGGCTGGCCGACGTTGCCGTGCTGAGCGACGACATACCGGTCGACAGTGACGACACGCCCGTGCTCAACGATCCGATATTGCTGGTGACCGTGGACAAGGCGGTGCTGGTCGACGTGCTCAACGACGAAATGCCGGTCGAAGCCGACGTCGACAGCGACGACAAACCGGTGCTCAGCGAGCTGACGCCGGTGCTCAGGGACGAAACGCCCGTCGAAAGCGACGACACGCCCGTGCTGAGGCTGGAAACCGCCGTGGACGTGGACGTGCTCAGGCTCGACACACCCGTGCTCAAGCTCGACATTCCGGTCGATGCGGACGTGCTCAACGACGAAATGCCGGTGCTGGCGGATGTGGACAGCGACGCGACGTTGCTGTCGGTGGTCGAAAGACCGGTCGACAGCGAATTGATGCCGCTGGTGACGGTCGACAGGCCCGTACTGGTCGATGCGCTCAGCGACGAGATGCCCGTCGATGCCGACGTGCTGAGCGAAGACACGCCGGTGCTCAACGACGAAACACCGGTGCTGAGGCTCGACACCGCCGTGCTCGTGCTCGTGGACAGCGACGACACGCCCGTGCTCAGGCTGGAAACGGCCGTCGACGTGGAAGTCGAAAGCGTGTCGATTGCGGTATTGGTGGCGAAGAGTTGCGAGCCGTTGATCGCGTCCGTGCTGTCCTGCGTGACCTGTCCGGCGGCAACGTTCGTGATCTGACGTTCGCTGCCCGGCGCGCCAACGCTGACGACGCCCGCAGGCGCGGCGCCCGCGTATTGATACGTCGTGCCGCCGACCGTGCCGCTCGCGGTCGGAACAGCCGCGGCGGTCACGGAACCATTGCCCAGTGCAACCGAATTCGCGGTCGAGGCACTGGCGCCCTGGCCGATCGCAACAGCGTTCGTCGCGGTGGCCTCTGCGCCGTCACCCACGGCCACTGCGCTTTGTCCGGCAGCATTCGCGGCATAACCAACGGCCGCCGCATTGCTTCCCGCTGCGGTGGCGCCGACACCTGCCGCGATGGCATTGATGCCGGACGCCCCGTCGTTGTTGTAATTGCCGCCCTGGACGCCGTTGTCGTTGACGGAATAGTAGTGCGTCTTGCTGGCGGAAATGGCCGTCGAAAGCGAGCTTGCAATCGTGGAGGTCGACGTGCTCAGCGAGGAGACACCCGTGCTGAGGCTGCCGATACCGGTGCTCGCGCTCGTGGACAGCGACGAAATATTGCTGAGCGCGCCGGACAGGCCGGTGGACAGCGAGCTGGCGGTCGTACTGGTGCTCGTGGACAGCGACGAAAGACCGGTACTCAGGCTGGAAATTCCCGTCGAAGCGGACGTGCTGAGCGAGCTGACGCCCGTGCTCAACGAGGATATGCCGGTCGAAGCCGACGTCGACAACGACGACAGGCCGGTGCTCAGGCTCGATACGCCGGTCGACAGCGAGGACACGCCCGTGCTCAGGCTGGAAACGGCCGTCGATGTGGAAGTGGAAAGCGACGACACCGCCGTGCTTGCGGACGTGGACAGCGACGACAAACCGGTGGACAGCGAGCTCACACCCGTGCTGAGCGACGACACGCCCGTGCTGAGGCTGGAAATCCCCGTGCTCGCACTCGTGGACAGCGAATCGACCGCGAGGTTCGTTGCATTGAGTTGCGAACCGTTGACCGCGTCGGTGCTATCCGGGCTCAGCTGACCGGCCGCTACGTTCGTGATTTGTCGTTCCGAGCCTTTCGCGCCGACACTGACGACGCTTTGCGGGCTGGTGCCGGCAAACGCGTATTGCGTGCCGCCAATCGTTGCGTTCGGCGTCGGATTGGGCGTGCCGGTCACGGAGCCGCTACCCAGCGCGACATCGTTCGCGTTCGTCGCCGTGGCGCCCGAACCGAATGCAATGCCACCGTTGGCCGTTGCGGCGGAAGCGTTGCCCAATGCGATCGAACCGGTGCCCGTGGCGCTGTTCGAATTGCCCATCGCGAGTGCGCCCGTGCCGTTCGCCCTATTGTTCATACCGACCGCGATGGCCCCGTCGCCGATCGCCGAATTCGGATCGCCGATCGCGACCGCGCCGTTGCCGCTTGCGGTCTGCTGGTTGCCGATCGCGACGGCGCTGCCGCTCAGCACGGCCGACTTCGAACCGATGGCCACCGAGCCGGGGCCGGCCGTTGCCGCGACGCTGTTACTGTCTCCCATGGCGACGCTGGAGGCAGCCAGTGCCTGCGAGTCGTAGCCCACCGCCGCGGCATTCGCGCCGCCCGCCGACGCCCCTACGCCTGCGGCAATTGCGTTGACGCCGGTTGCCCCCTTGTTATCGTAATTGGCGCCCTGTGTTCCGCCGTCATTGACGCTGTAGTAGTGCGTTTTGTTCGCATCGACCGCGGTGCTGAGCGATGCAACGTTGCTGTTCGTCGTGGACAGACCCGTGGACAGGCTGCTGATTCCGGTCGAAGCCGAAGTCGAGAGCGAATTGACAGCGCTCGTGACACCAGAAATACCTGTGCTAAGCGAAGAAATTCCGGTGGATGCCGAAGTCGACAAAGACGACAGACCGGTGCTGAGCGAGGAGACACCCGTGCTCAACGAGCTTGCGACCGTGGAAAGCGAAGAAACACCGGTGCTCAGGCTGGAAACTGCCGTCGAGGTCGAAGTGCTCAACGAGGACACACCGGTGCTCAGACTCGATACCGCCGTGGAAGCGGAAGTCGAAAGCGAAGAAACACCTGTGCTAAGACTGGAAACTGCTGTCGAAGCGGAAGTGCTCAAAGATGAAACGCCGGTCGAAAGCGACGACACCCCAGTGCTCAAGCTCGATACAGCAGTCGATGTGGACGTGCTCAGCGAATCGACAGCCAGGTTCGTCGCATTGAGCTGCGAGCCATTGACGGCATCAGTGCTGTCGGGGGTGAGCTGGCCGGCCGCCACGTTCGTGATCTGGCGCTCAGCGCCTTGTGCGCCCACGCTCACGACGCTTGCCGGTTTCGCGCCTGCGAACGTATAGGCAGTTCCGCCAATCGTTGCGCCCGCCGTGGGATTCGATTTCGCCGTCACCGAGCCGGAACCGAGCGCTACATCACCGGTATTTGTCGTTGCTGCGTTCTGGCCGATCGCAACCGAATTAGCTGCTGCACCGGTTGCGGCATCGCCCAACGCGACAGCACTCGCACCGGCTGCGGTTGCGTTCGTGCCGATGGCAATCGCATTGACGCCGCTCGCACCGTTGTTGTCGTAGTTTCCTTGCTGCGTCCCGTTGTCGTTGATGCTCACGTAATGCGTGCGCGTCGTGGACACGACCGTGCTCAGCGACGCGACGTTGCTGTTCGTCGTGGACAGTCCCGTCGAAAGGGAAGACACGCCTGTGCTCAGGCTCGATACACCGGTCGACAGCGAGCTGATACCCGTGGACAGACTGGAAACGCCGGTCGACAGGGAGCTAACGGCCGTCGATTCGGAAGTGGACAGCGACGCGACGTTGCTGTTCGTCGTCGAAAGGCCGGTGCTGAGCGAACTGACGCCCGTGCTCAAGCTCGACATTCCGGTCGATGTGGAGGTCGACAGCGAATCGAGGTTGCTGTCCGTGGTGGAAAGGCCGGTGCTCAGGCTGGAAACTGCGGTCGAAGTCGAAGTCGAAAGTGTTTCGATTGCGGTATTCGTTGCGAAGAGCTGCGAGCCGTTGATTGCGTCAGTACTTGTGCCGCTGACACGACCTGCGGCGACGTTTGTAACTTGGCGTTCAGCGCCGGGCTTGCCTACGCTAACAACGCTCGTCGGTGCGCCACCAGCATACGTGTACGTCTTGCCGCCGATCACGTCATTCGGCGACGGATTTGCGGCGGCAGTCACCGAACCCGTACCCAACGCAAGGCTGTTGGCGTTTGTGGCCGTTGCGCCGTTGCCGAGCGCCATCGCTCCAGCGGCCGAAGCAATGGCCGTTGCGCCGATTGCGGCCGAATTTCCGCCAACAGCCGAAGCGCCGCTACCGAGTGCAAGGTCGTTGGTGATCGTCGTGCTGCCTGCCACGCCGGCGACCGCGTTCGTGCCTGCTGCGAAAGAGTCGGTGCCGTTCGCTCGGCTGCCCGAGCCGATGGTCACGGCTCGCAACCCGGACGCAACTGCCGATACGCCGACGGCCGTTGCGTTCGTATTCGATGCCGTTGAATTCATACCAACGACTGTCGCGTTCACCCCTGAAGCCAGCGCGCTGTTACCCACGACGAGCGAATTCGTGTTGTTACTTATCGCGGAGGTACCGACTGCCATCGAGCCGCTGCCGCTTGCCGTTGCCAAAGTACCGATGCCCACGTTGTTTGCAAGAGAAGCAGTTGTGCCGACACCTATTGCAGTCGCATTTGTTCCGTTCGCCGTTGCTGTCGCACCGAGCGCCATACTCGATGTTGAACTCGCTAAGGCGTTCATACCGAGCGCAGTCGAATTTGTACCGTCCGCTTGCGCGGAGTATCCAAGCGCCATAGCTTGAGCACCGTCGGCGATTGCCGTGCGTCCGAGTGCGGTTGCGTTTACTGCTATTGCATTTGCGCCAACGCCGATAGCAACTGTGTAGTCCTGATTCGCCGTCGAAGCTGCGCCAATCGCAACTGAACCGGCGTTATCACTTGTCGCACCGATCCCGATCGACGCGCCATTAGCCGCATTTGCGCGGGCGTTAGGACCGAATGCGACGGAATTCAATCCGGTTGCGCGCGCAACGGTACCGAATGCCGACGCACCTTGCGCAGAAGCGGTCGCATTGATACCGACTGCTGTAGCGTTCATGCCCGTTACATATGCGCCTGCACCGATAGCAGTCGTGCCGGAAGCCGCCGCAGTTGCGCCGCAGCCAACCGCAACGGTCATAAGGTTCGCGGCTGTCGTTGTGTCCGTACACGCAGCACCGGGGATGTTGACGTATTGCGCATACGCTTCATCAGGCGCACTCAGACCGGCGGCAACTGCGACGGCAGCGACAGTCAGCACGCTAAGTGCCGGCATGCCATCCAAGAAGCCATCCACGATGCCGCTCATGGCGCCGGCTCCCGTATCCGGTGAACGAGTTACGACACTGCTGGCGCTTTTACCGCACGCCGAGTCCAGTTCGGACACAGCGACCCACGCGCCGAGAGCATCGTTCCATATGGATCGATAGTTCTTGTTCATTCTCTGATTCCTGTTGACGAAGGTTTGCGCGCCTACAGCAATGCGCCCCGTTCTCTCCCGCGACAGCCACCGCGTTCACGCACCGGGAGGTTCGTGCGTATTAAATGCGTCATCCTTTATTACTCAAAAACTCCGCGGCGATCCTAACGTAAACAACACGAAAAACGTATATGAGTGGATGAGTAAAGGAGTTAATCAGGAGTGGAATTGAGTTATTCAAAAACCCAATTGAATTAAGGTGTTGCGGGCGTGCAATATTTTCCGAAGCCTTATGCTGCGGGGCGGGGCGGTGTGTTATTCGGCGAAGCCGGGCGTGAATCGAAGATATAAAAGAGCTGATTTAATGCGCGGCAAGTGGTGAAAGTTCCAAGCATGGAAAATGCGGTCGTGTCTTTCTCGCCACACATGACTAAGAATATTTAAGGATTTTTAAGGTGTGGCGGCGACCTGTTCTCGATATCTATCCGGCAAATGCATCGGGCGGGTGATTTCCGTGCGCGTGGTCGCGGTGCCGGCTGCAGTGCCGGCAGCTATGGCAGCAAGCGGCGCGTTGTGCGATTCCAAATACACGTACGGCTGTTTTTGCGGTCACTCGGTACGCCTCGCCGCTGACCGGTACGCCCGACGTTGCCGGGGCAAACGGTTCCTCGCCGGCGTCCAGCGCCGTCGCCGCCGTCATGTGCAGGTTCGATGCGCGTCGGCTGCTGTCGCGGTTGCGATAGGCGTAGTCGCGACGCGCGACGCTTGCGCGCAGGACCCGAATCGCGGCGCCGATGCGCGCAAACGATCACGTCGAGCTGAATACGTTCGCCGAACGCGCAAAGGGAGGGCGATTAGAAACTCCTGCGACTCACTCGCGGCGCATCCGGCGTCACTATCAACTGTCAAGCATGGTTAAGTCAGGGGCATGCGATGCCGTGGAGCCGTGCGCACGAACACAAAACTCGATACACTCGCGCTCACTTATCAGTTGTCTGTTGACATCGTCGGCAAGCCGGCAGTCGGGCGACAGCTCATCAAGCAAATTCAACAAGTGGCTGCCTCCGACAGGACGGTAGACACAAGTACAACGAACGGGGAATTTTGCGGCTTATGGAACGCTCTACGAGGCGCAAACCGCTAACGCATATGTTCGGGGCGTGCCGTCTTTACGGCGGCGATCATCATCCCGGATTGCACGTGCGGTCCTTCCTGATTTCAGTGCGCGTGAACCTGCGATCGGCTGTCGCAATCACATTGTCCGCCGTTGAATCGTGCAACAACGAGAGTACGACTCCGCGCTCGCCGCGCTGGTTTTCCGCCAGTTCCAGGTCATGCATTCGCGGGCGCGCCATGCGGCCGGAATTCAATCACGTTGTGACGTATTGCGGGTTCTGGGCCACGTTTTCACGCGAAATGCATGATCGCGCCCACGGGTTTGTTACAAGACAGAAAAATTATTCGCTACATTGTTGACGTTGTATCTATTAACCACGCATACTTAACTCAACGACTCAATGGCATATATTGATGCGTTGAGTTGAGTAATCGAAATTGGCGGGGAATATATGATTGTGCAGGTGGTCCATGAAAAGAGCTGCGTTGGAAAATCCACGAGCGCCGTCAACCCTCGCGAGGTATCTGTCTAGCGGATCCGCACGCATCGCGGGTTGATTTTCCGCGAGCGCATGAGTTAATACACGGATGAGTGTTTGATTAAAACAGGAATGAAATGAACAAATTTCAGTTGAATCCGCGTTATGCGGCGGATGAGAGTGCGCCGAGCAAACCCATCGACCTCATCGCGGGCGCAACGTTCGTGCAGTCACAGGCGGCGAAGAGCCGCCCGGAGAAGCCGATCAGGCTCAACCTCGATATCGCTCCGGCGGTACACCGACTGCTCAAGCTGTACGCGCTCGAAAACGGGATGAGTGTGTCGGAAGTCGTCCGTTCGCTGATTGACGGGCTCGTGCGGCCCGAGCACCAGCAGCGACGCTAAGCAGGCAGAGCGGTGAAGGCCATTGCAGTGATCGGGAAATTCACACACCCGATCATTCGCGAACCGCAATGTTTTCGTTCGGCGATGTGCGCGGGGCATCCTGTCGACCGACTTAGCCATGTCCGTTTCGATCCGAAGCCAGGAAGATGCACCAGACTCTTTCCCGGTGCGGAGCACGAGGATGGTTATATGCGGATCTTCCCGAGCGACGCAGCCCGCCTTCGCTATAGCATGGTTTTTGAGTACTGCGACGGACATGCGCCGGCCGCCCGGGGTTGACGCCATATCGCAACCCGTGAGCGCGGCATAACGCGATCATGGACTCCCGTCGAGCCGCCCACGAGGCGGCTTTTTTGTTTGTTATACGTGATATAGCTCGCGTGATAATGCCCGACGCAAGATCGTTGTAAGGCGGCGTCGCGCCCGCACTGAGCGCCGCCCCGTAAGCCCTTGAATTTCCGCACTAAAAATCCGACCGATTATCAACCAGGAAGCGTTTTACTCGACTGTGTTGAAAGCATTACAGAAAAATCGGAATTACCAGATCGGCCAACGTTTGCGAGAAGGACTTTCCCCTGTGTCAGTTGGCGTGTGTTTTCGGTTACGATGCGAGCTTCGTGGAAATCAAGTGAGTAACGTAAATGAGTAAAGTAAAAACTCAAAAGCTCAGTGACACTCCGGCGCCGGCAAAGCGCGCGAAAGGTCCGGCATCGAAGACCGCCACGGCAAATCGGGATCTGTTCGGGGACGACAAAACGGGCGCAGCAGCCGCACCTGCCAAGCGCACGCGCGCCGGGTCCGCTGTCAAACGGCCCACGGCATCACGGCCCGCTACCACGCAGCCGACGGCGAAAGCCTCTCCCAAGAGGGCCGCGCCCGTGGGTTCCGTACGGATCAATTTCGACCTTGAAAGGGTGATTCACAAGCGGTTGAAGATGTTGGCAGTCGAGGCCGATTTGACCATCGCGGACTGGATGCGGGCCTTGATTCAAAAAGAACTCGAACATATCGAGAAGACGGCGCGGCGCGCGCGATAAACGCGTGAACCGTTGTTCAGACTGTGGGCAATTGCTTGTTGTTTCGCATATATGCTCACCCGGCGCGTCGATGTTTGCATCGCCATCGTTCGCAATCAACGTTGCGCACTACCAACCAAGGCCGGGCCGGAGCGTCGCGTCGAGGTGTTCCGGTTCGATGTCGTCGCAATACGTGTCCAACGCTGTCGCACCGGCGCATGCGCGGCGCTTGTCCGGAGACAAAAAAAGCCCCGCATCGAGCGGGGCCCCGTCGGCTAACTCACCGGCAAATCGTAAGCGGTTTTAATGCGTGCCGCGCGTACGCGGATCGTTGAGGTCTTCGGTCGGATCGGTCAGCCCGAGCTCGTCGCCCGCGCTCCAGTACGGCGTGCTGCCGTAGTACTCGTGCAGCGGCTCGGCCCATTGCGGGTCGGCCATCGCCGGCCAGTGATCCTTGTCGAAGCCCGGTGCGTTCTTGATCCGCTCTGACGATACCGACAGCAGGAAACATTTGCGTTCGGTATCGAGCGTCAGCGCGCTCCATGGAATCGCGAGCAGCTTGTCGCCGATGCCGAGCAGGCCGCCGCTCGAGAGCACCGCATACGCGATGCGGCCCGAGCGCACGTCGAGCATGATGTCCTTGATCTTGCCGACGTCGTCGCCATCGGTCGTATAGACCTTGTCGCCTTCCAGCGTGTCGGCCGCCATCACGTCGGGGCCGGGGCCCGCCGCCGTCGCGGCGCCCTTGCCGATGATGCGGGTCCGTCCTTGATCGGGAGTCTGCATGGTTGTCCTCCTGGCTGCATGGGGCGCGACAGTGCCCGGGATGGGCCCTCCGGGTCGCGCGGGTTATCGGGCGAGGCGAGGATCGCCCCGTCACGTCCGCTTCGGTTGCGACACGCCTTCCAGCGTGTTCGCGACTTCGTCACGTATCGGGCCGGCCGTGCGCGTCGCGATGTCCGCGAGCGACAGCATGCCGACCAGACGCTGGTCGTGATCCACGACCGGCAGGCGGCGCAACTGCGCGTCCGCCATGTAATGCTGGATCTCGTCCAGCGGATCGTCCTCGAAACACCATTCGATCGGGCCCGACGCGACTTCATGAATCCGCGTTTCCGGCGGCTTGCCGACCGAGATCGCGCGCACCGTGAGGTCGCGGTCCGTGACCATCCCGACCAGCCGGTTGTTGTCGCACACGGGCAGCGCGCCGATGTCGTAGCGCTCCATCAGTTGCGCGGCATGCCGGATCGAGTCGGTCGGCGCGATATGCACGACGTCCTGCGACATGATTTCGTTGACGCGATGCATCAGGTCCTCCTTCCAGGTTGAAGCGGGGCCATTCGATTCAGCAAGCGGCGTGCCGCGTCGCGCGCGGCCACCGCACCTTCCGGCCGTCATCCGTCACTTGTCGCGACGTTTGGCCGGGTCCTGCCATGGGCCGTCGTCGTGCGTGCCCGGCGGCGTGTCGGGTTCGATGCGCGTGACGCCGCCGGTCGCGGGCGGATCGCTGGCGGGAAACGTGTCCTCGAGCTGCTTGTCGATGTGCCGCTCCGAGTGGCGCGTTTTCGTCTGATCCTGGTGCTTCAGCGGCGGCGACGTGTCCGGTTGCTCGTGCGCCGGCGCGTCGCGGCCGGACCGGGTCGAATCCTTCATGGCAAGCCTCCGTGTCGGTGACGATGAACCATTCAGCGCAACGGCCGTGCCCGCGGCGGGATGCGGCACGCGATTTGCCGCTTGGGCGGCAACGACGACGCGCGGCCCGATATGCCGCACATGTACACACGCACAGCAAGCAGGAGGCACGATGACCAATCCCAAACAGCGACCAGGGGTGCGCTATGAAGTCAACGTATGCGGCGGCGGGTTCGATTCGGTGAAGAGCCATTTCAGCACGTGGAAACACGAGCCGCTGATCTACCGGCCCGATCGCAGGATGTTCGAAGGCAAGGCCGACGTGCGGCCGCTCGGCGACGAGACGTTCGGCTCGACGGAGCCGGCGCGCCTGGCGCTGCAGCGCGCGTGCGACCCGCACGATCCGTATGCGCTCGCCGCGCGGGTGCGCGACGACGGCCGCGAGCTGTGGCTCGTGATGGCCGCATACGAAGCGTAGCGACTCTCTTGAAAGAATTGCAGCGCGCGGTGTAGCGAATGCACGGCGTGCGGTGTGGGGGCATGCGTGTGCGTGCGGACGGTGCGGGACTGGACGGCACGCGGCGGGTACGCAGAGGGCACACGGAGGGCACGCGGAGGGGACGTGGATGGCACGTGGACGGCGCGCAGAGGGCACGCGGACACCACGCGAACGCCCCGCGCCCGGCATGCGGCTTGCGGATCAGGAGTGCGTAGACCCTCGAGCGGCGTGCGCCCGCGCATCACCGGTCCGGGCCGTTGAGGAGCGACACGATCGAATGCCCATGAATCGACACCCCGCCCAGTCGTTGCACCGGCCCGAGCCGCCGCCGCCCGGCATCACGCCGGAGCCCGAGCCGCCCGAGCCGGATATCGTGCCGCCCGGCACGCCGGAACCGTTCCACGATCCGGAGGGTGACCCGCCGGTGCACCCGCCGCCGGAACGCGAGCCGCCAACCCGGGAGCCGCCGGTTCACGCGCCGCCGACGGGTGTGCCGCCGGCCGCGTTCACCCCGTCCATGGAGGGCCCACGATGAGCATCAGCGTGAAACCCGGCATGCTGCGCGACGTGGCCGAGACCCTCGGCCGCCATTTCGAGGCGCGCGCGATGCCGTTTCATGTCGAGGAGCAGCCGTCCGGCGCGCTGCATTTCGGCTTTCGCGTCGACGGCCATCCGGCGTCGCTGACCGTCACCTTCGACGCCGACGCGTTCGCGGCGCTCGAACGGGCCGGCACCGACCGCCAACGCGGCGCACTGACGCGCGTCGCCGCCGAATTCGACACGATGATGGCGCGTCGCGCGCCGACCGCGTACGCGGGCGATTTCCATTTCAACCGGCTCTGAGCCGTCCCGCGATGGCCGGCCAGCGCCGCCGATTCCACGGAGGATTCCGATGAAGCCGATCCAGACGATACGCGTAGGCGCATGTGCGTTCGCCGCCGCGTGCGCGCTGGGCGCATGCACGCAACCGCAAACCTATGGCCCGCGCGGTGCACCGCCGGCGCCGCCGGGCGCGCATGGCGCGTCGCCGACCACGACCATGCCGGACGCGAATACGCGCTACGACACGCGTCCGTCGCCGCACAACACGATGCCGCCGGGCGCGACCGGCGGCGCGGCGGTCGATGTGCCGCAGCCGGGGCCGAACGGCGTGGAGGGCGACCGGCCGCTCCCGGGCACACCGCCGCTGATGCAGTACTGACCTGACGCGGTACGCATCGCGGGGGAGGATGCCGCGCGCCGAAGCGCCGAAGCGCCGAAGCGCCGAAGCGACGAAGCAACGAAGCGCCAAAGGGCGCGCTGGCCATCGCTACATTCCGCCCCGCCCGCGCCGTGCGCGAATTTCGTGCCCCCTAACTTCCCGGCGCTTGTAAAAAAGCGGCTCCGAAGCGCCCCGATCATGTGGTGTGAAGCGGCGAAAGCCGCGCCGGACGGCGGTTCGCCGCCTTGGCATGAAAGGTGCATGAATTCCTGCACGTGAATTTCGCACACAGTCAGGAGGGGCATCGATGTCCGTCACGCTTGCGCTCCAGATGCGACAGCATCTGGCACTCACACCGAGGCTGCAGCAATCGCTGCGTCTGCTGCAGCTGTCTTCGCTCGAATTCCAGCAGGAATTGCGGCAGGCGCTCGACTCGAATCCGTTTCTCGAAGATGGCCAGGCCGACGACGAAGCCGTCGCCGAGGCCGACGCGCCCGACCATCCGGCCGAAGCCGCCGCGCCCGAGCCCGTGCCCGATGGCGACGACGTGCGCCCGCCGGACGGCGACGTGTCATACACGGCCGCGCCGGCGCCGCGCACCACGGGCCGGCAGGGCGACGACGTCAGCGACCTGTCGCCCGGCGAATGGATGGCGGCCGAGCCGTCGCTGCACCAGCAGCTGCACGACGCGCTGCGTCTCTATCCGCTGAACCGGCGCGACCGCGAGGCCGCGCGCATCGTGATCGACGCGCTCGACGAGGACGGCTACCTGCGTCAGGAGCTGTCCGAACTGCTGGTCGCGGCCGATCCGGCGCTGCTGCTGTCGGAACAGGATCTCGGGGTTGCCTTGCGGCTCGTGCAGATGCTCGACCGCCCGGGGATCGCCGCACGGTCGCTTTCTGAATGCCTGCTGCTGCAGCTCGACGCGATTCCCGCCGGCACGCCGGCGCTCGCGGAAGCGAAGGTGATCGCGCGCGAACATCTCGAACGGCTCGCGCGGCGCGAGACCGCCGAAATTCAGCGGCGCGTCGGCTGCAGCCAGGCGACGATGCAGGCCGCGTGCGCACTGGTGCGCGGGCTCGATCCGCGCCCCGGCAATCACTACGGCAGCACGCGCGGCGACTATGTGGTGCCCGACGTGATCGTGCGCCAGGTGCGCGACGAGTGGATCGTGACGATCAACCCGGCCGTGCTGCCGCGCGCGCGATTGCACGAACGCTATGCGACGCTGTTCGCGCAGTCGAGCGGCGAGCGCGATTCGCCGCTTGGCCAGCAGTTGCAGGAAGCGCGCTGGCTGATCCGCAACGTGCAGAAGCGCTTCGACACGATCCAGCGCGTCGGCGAATGCATCGTCGCGCGGCAGCGCGACTTCTTCCGCTACGGCGAAATCGCGATGAAGCCACTCGTGCTGCGCGATATCGCGGAAGAGCTCGACCTGCACGAATCGACCGTGTCGCGTGCGACGGGCAACAAGTACATGGCCACGCCGCACGGCACGTTCGAGTTCAAGCACTTCTTCCCGCGCAAGCTGGAAGCGGCCGGCAAGGGCGTGTGCTCGGCGTCGGCCGCGAAGGTGCTGATCCGCGACATGATCGCGGCCGAGCGCCATACCGACCCGCTGTCCGATGTCGCGCTCGCGCAGAACCTCGCGGGGCGCGGCATCCTTCTTGCGCGTCGTACGGTGACCAAGTATCGCCAGGCCATGAAGATCCCGCCGGCCGAATTGCGTCGGCGCGACGCCGCCTGACGATACCGTCCGAACCGCGCGCGGCCCGCGAGCTGCGACCGTCGCGCGCGCCACCGAAAGGAGGAAATCATGCCAGCCAAATCCCAGGCCCAGCAGCGCGCGGCGGGGGCCGCCCTGTCGGCCAAGCGCGGTGACACGAAAATGAAGGATCTGAAGGCGCCGTCGAAGTCGATGGCCAAGTCGATGAGCGAGAAGGAGCTCGAGAAAATGGCTTCGACGCCGGCCCACGGCAAACCCAAGCACAAGCATTGATCGACGGCGACCCGCGCCGGCGATCGTCGTTCTTCAGGACTCCAGGAGGAATTCATGCTGAGATATGCCATCATCTTCTTCGTTATCGCGATCATCGCGGCCGTGTTCGGCTTCGGCGGCATCGCGGCCGGTGCGGCCGAGATCGCGAAGATCCTGTTCTACATCTTCGTCGTGATCTTCCTGGTCACGTTGCTGCTGGGTGTCGTACGCCGATGACGGCCACCCCCGACCGTTCGCAGCGCATCGCGGAACTCGAGACTGCGCTCGCGAACGGCTTTCCATCGGAGTCGACCCTCGTCGTGCATACCGACGACGCATCGGGCCGGCTCACGATTCAGGTGTCATGGGTGCGGGTGCCGGCCGATGAAAACGCGCGTCAATGGCGCTGCGTGGTCGACCTGCGCTTCGATCCCGACGTGCTCACGCGCTATGCGTCGCTCGGCGCGGACGACCGGCTGCGCGTGCGCACTCGGCTGTGCGACCTCGCGCGGCGCGCGGTGGACGAACAAAAGCCGCGAGTCGAGGACGCCGAGATCGAATGCAACGTCGCGCTCGACGTGACGCGCGACGAGCTCGACAGCGCGTTGCGCGCGCCCTGACGCAGGCGCCGCAGCCTGCAGCGACACCGTAGGCGGGCCGCCGCGGCATACGCCGCGCGGCTCGCCCGTTTTACGTGCCGGCAGCCGTGTGCGCCGCTACGCGCCCGTACACGCCGCCCTTCACAGAACCGAAACAGAACCGATACGAGAGGACGCGCGCATGACGAATCCCCCGCAATCCGGCGATCCGACGCCCAACCCGCCGCAACCCGACAGCGCGAAGTCGCGCCAGCTCGACGAGAATCGGCAGCGGCCCGACGGCGAGGCGCTGCGCACCAACCAGGGCGTGCGCATCGCCGACAACCAGAACACGCTGCGCGGCGGTGCGCGCGGCCCGTCGCTGCTCGAAGACTTCATCATGCGCGAGAAGATCACGCACTTCGATCACGAACGGATTCCCGAACGGGTCGTGCACGCGCGCGGCTCGGCCGCGCACGGCGTGTTTCGCGTCTACGAGCCGATGGCCGACTACACGAAGGCCGCGTTCCTGCAGGACCCGGCCGCCGAAACGCCGGTGTACGTGCGCTTTTCCACCGTGCAGGGCCCGCGCGGCTCGGCCGACACGGTGCGCGACGTGCGCGGCTTCGCGGTGAAGTTCTATACCGAAGAGGGCAACTACGACCTGGTCGGCAACAACATGCCGGTGTTCTTCATCCAGGACGCGATCAAGTTTCCCGACTTCGTGCACGCGGTGAAGCCCGAGGCGCCGAACGAGATGCCGACCGGCGCGTCCGCGCACGACACGTTCTGGGATTTCGTGTCGCTGGTGCCCGAAACCACGCATACGGTGCTGTGGCTGATGTCCGATCGCGCGCTGCCCGCGAGCTTTCGGGCGATGGACGGCTTCGGCGTGCACACGTTCCGCTTCGTGAACGCGGCCGGCGCCGAGCACTTCGTGAAGTTCCACTGGCGGCCCGTGAGCGGCGCGTATTCGCTGCTGTGGGACGAAGCGCAGCGCATCGCCGGCCACGACCCCGATTTCAACCGGCGCGATCTGTGGATGGCGATCGAGCGCGGCGACTATCCGGAGTTCGAGCTCGGCGTGCAGCTGATCGATCCCGCCGACGCGAACAAGTTCGACTTCGATCTGCTCGACCCGACCAAGCTGGTGCCGGAGGAACTCGTGCCGGTGCGGCCGATCGGCCGCATGACGCTGAACCGCAATCCGGACAACTTCTTCGCGGAGACCGAGCAGGTCGCGTTTCACCCGGGCCACGTGGTGCCCGGCATCGACTTCACGAACGATCCGCTGCTGCAGGGGCGCCTGTTCTCGTACACCGATACGCAGCTGAGCCGGCTCGGCGGCCCGAACTTTCACGAGATTCCGATCAACCGGCCGGTGTGCCCGTTCGCGAACAACCAGCGCGATGCGATGCACCGGCAGACGATCGCGGTCGGGCAGGCGTCGTACGAACCGAATTCGCTGAACGGCGGCTGGCCGCGCGAGACGCCGCCCGCGCCGTCCGGCGGCGGCTTCGAGACGGTGCACGAACCGCTCGAAGGCGACAAGGTGCGCGTGCGCAGCGAAACGTTCGCCGACCATTTCTCGCAGCCGGCGCTGTTCTACCAGAGCATGACCGAGATCGAGCAGCGGCATATCCGCGACGCGTACTGCTTCGAGCTCGGCAAGGTGACGAAGCCGGAGATTCGCGAACGCGTGGTCAACGAGATCATCGCGCGGTTCGACGCGGGGCTGGCCGCGCAGGTCGCCGAACGGCTCGGGCTGCCGGCGCCGCAAACGGCCACGACGCCGGCAGTCAAGCAACGCGCGCCGTCGTTGAGCCTGATCGGCCGCTCGAAACCAGGTATCCGCTCGCGCAAGATCGCGCTGATCGCGACGCCCGGCGTGAGCCAGACGCTGGTCGAGCAGGTGCGCGGCGCGCTGACGGCCGCGGGCGCGGTGCCGACGATCGTCGCGCCGACCCTCGCGCCGATCGGCAGCATCGTGCCGCAGGCGACGCTCGCCGGCATGCCATCGGTGATGTTCGACGCGGTGTTCGTGTGCGGCGGCGACGGCGACGGCCGAAATCTCGCGCACAGTGCCGACGCGCGGCACTTCGTGCGCGAGGCGTTCAAGCACCTGAAGCCGATCGCGGCGGTCGGCTCCGGGCGTCAGTTGCTGAGCGCCGCGCATCTGCCGGATCCGGCCGAGGGCGTGTGCGTCGCGCAAGCGGCCGATCTCGACGCGCTGCTGCGCACGTTTTCGGACGAGATCGGCCGGCATCGGGTCTGGTCGCGCGAGCAGCAGGCGGCCGAGCTGCCGGCATAGCGTCGCACGGCGCCTGCCCCCTCGCGGGGCGGGCGCGGGTGCGGCAAGGAGGACAGGCATGGCACCGCGGATGATATGGAAAGGCGCGATCAGTTTCGGGCTCGTTCACGTGCCCGTGCAGCTGTTCCCGGCGACACGCACCGTGAAGCCGTCGTTCCGGCTGCTCGACAAGCGCTCGATGGATCCGGTCGGCTATCGGCAGATCAACAAACGCACCGGCAAGGAGGTCACGCGCGAGGACATCGTGCGCGGCTACGAGTACGAGAAGGAGCGCTACGTTGTACTGACCGACGAAGAGATTCGCGCGGCGAATCCTGAATCGACGCAGACGGTCGACATTCTGACGTTCGTCGACGCGGACGCGGTGTCGTTCCTGTATCTCGACACGCCGTACTACCTCGTGCCGGACCGCAAGGGCGAGAAGGTCTATGCGCTGCTGCGCGACGCGCTGAAGGACAGCGGCAAGATCGGCATCGCGCTCGTCGTGATGCGTGATCGCCAGCATCTCGGCGCGCTGATTCCGGTCGGGCCGCTGCTCGCGCTCGACACGTTGCGCTGGCAGGAGGAGCTGCGCCCGCTCGACGAACTGTCGGTGCCGACGGAAGACGCGAAGCGCGCGGGCGTGACCGCGCGCGAGCTGACGATGGCGAAGAAGCTGATCGACGACATGGCGGGCAAGTGGACGCCCGACGAGTATCACGACACGTTCCGCGACGATATCCTCGAACTGGTCGAGCGCAAGGTGCGCTCGGGCAAGATCGAGGAAATCGAGGACCGGCCGGCGCAGACGGGCCGCGCCGCGACCAACGTGGTCGACCTCACCGAACTGCTCAAGCGCAGCCTGAAGGGCGGCGGCGCGCGCGCGTCGGACCTGCGCGACGAACGCGCGGAAGAGGAAGCCGAGACGTCGCCGCCCGCCGGCGCACGTCGCAAGCCGGCCGCGAAATCCGCGAAAGGCGCGGCCACAAAGACCGCGGCGAAGCGGCCGGCCACGAAACGCGCGGCGACGGGCGAGCATGCGGCGAAGAAAACCGCCGTGCGCCGCAAGCACGCCGCATGATGCCGCACGACGCGAGGTGATGCGATGGCCGGCAAGCTCGATCCGTATCGGCGCAAGCGCCACTTCGGCGCGACGCCGGAACCCGAAGGCGCGCACGGGCGCCGTACGCAGGCCGCTGCGAAGGCCGCCGCGCGCACGCGCGCACGGGGCGCTCACCCGCTGCGCTTCGTGATCCAGGAGCACCATGCACGGCGACTGCACTACGACTTCAGGCTCGAACTCGACGGCACGCTGAAGTCGTGGGCCGTGCCGAAGGGGCCGAGCTTCGATCCGTCGGTGAAGCGCCTCGCGGTGCACGTCGAGGACCATCCGCTCGAATACGCGTCGTTCGAAGGCCAGATTCCGGAGGGTCATTACGGCGCGGGCTCGGTCGTCGTCTGGGACGAGGGCACGTGGACGCCCGATGGCGGGCTCGCGCAGGCACGCGAAGGCTATCGCGCGGGCAAGCTGACGTTCCGGCTCGACGGTGAAAAGCTGCACGGCGGCTGGGCGCTCGTGCGCAGCGGGCGGCAGCAGGGGCGGCAGGAGCAGTGGCTGCTGATCAAGGAGCGCGACGACGACGCGCGCAGCATGGATGAATTCGACGTCGTCGGCGAGCGGCCGGGCAGTGTGCACGACGGCGCGGCGTCGGCGCGTGCGGACGCGAAGAACGGCTCGGCGCGCGCGCGCGGTTCACGGCAAGGGCGCAGCGAGAAGCCCGCCACGCGCGCGGCGCGGCATGACGACCGGGCCCACGATGGCCAGGCCGGCGCGCCTCTAGATCCTTCCCGGATCGGAGGCGCGGTGCGCGCGCCGTTGCCCGAGCACGTCGCGCCGCAACTCGCGACGCTGGTCGACGGTCCGCCGACGCAGGGCGACTGGTGCTATGAACTGAAGTTCGACGGCTACCGGATTCTTGCCCGCATTTCCGGCAAGGGCGCGCGCCGGCATGTGAAGCTGATGACGCGCGAAGGCCGCGACTGGACCGTGAAGCTGCGCGCGCAACGCGACGCGCTCGCGGCGCTCGATGTCGACGCCGCATGGCTCGACGGCGAGGCCGTCGTGCTCGGCAAGAACGGCCTGCCCGATTTCCAGGCATTGCAGAACGCATTCGGCGGCGGGCATTCGGACGAGATCACGCTGTTCGTGTTCGACCTGCCTTATCTCGACGGTTACGACTTGCGCGACGCGCCGCTCACCGCGCGCCGCGCGTTGCTCGAACCGCTGCTCACCGACAGCGATCCCACGCGGCTGCGCTTTTCGCCCGATCTCGGCGACGACGTCGCATCGCTGATCGCGAGCGCCTGCGACACCGGCCTCGAAGGGCTGATCGGCAAGCGCGCCGAGTCGCGCTATCGCGCCGGACGCTCGCCCGCGTGGATCAAGCTCAAGTGCCGGCGCCGGCAGGAGTTCGTGATCGGCGGCTATACCGAGCCGTCGGGCAGCCGGCACGGCTTCGGTGCGCTGCTGCTCGGCGTGCACGAACCGGCCGCGGACGGCAAGCGGCGGCGCGGGCCGGGGCCGCTGCGCTACGTCGGCCGCGTCGGCACCGGCTTCGACACGCGGATGCTCGACCGGCTTACCCCCATCCTGCGCAAGCACGAGCGCGACACGATGCCGTTCGATCCGCCGCCGCGCGAACGCTCGCGCACGCCCGTGCACTGGATCGAGCCGGTGCTCGTCGCCGAATGCGAATTCGCGGAATGGACCGGCGACGGCATCGTGCGGCAGGCCGCGTTCATCGCGCTGCGCGACGACAAGCCGGCGGCACGGATCGTCCGCGAGGTGCCGAAGCATACGGAAACGGAGGTGCAGATGGATCAGCGTGAAACCACGCAGCACGAAAGGCCCAAACCCAAGGGCACGGCCCACGCAGAGCGCGACACGAGCGACACCAGCGACGGCAAACACCCCGCGCGCGCCCGCGGCTCCCGTCGCGCCGAGGCCGACGATACCGGCCCCGACCAGCTCGGCCGCGTCCGCATCAGCCATCCGGAGCGCGTGATCGATTCGCACAGCGGCACGCGCAAGATCGATCTGGCGCGCTACTGGCAATGGGTTGCGCCGTGGCTGCTGCCGGACCTGAAGGGCCGGCCCGTGTCGCTCGTGCGCGCGCCGGGCGACATCTCGGGCGAGCTGTTCTTCCAGAAGCACGCGGAGCGCCGCGAGATCCCGTTCGTCACGCAGCACGACGGGCTCGATCCGGGCCATGGCCCGCTGCTGTCGCTCGACAGCGTCGATGCGCTGCTCGGCGCCGCGCAGATGGGCACGATCGAGCTGCATACGTGGAATGCGCACGCGTCGAACATCGAGCGGCCCGACCGGATCGTGTTCGACCTCGATCCCGATCCGGCGCTGCCGTGGAGCGCGATGATCGACGCCGCGCAGCTCGTGCGCGGGCTGCTCGACGAACTCGGCCTCATCTCGTTCTGCAAGACGAGCGGCGGCAAGGGGCTGCACGTCGTCGTGCCGATCACGCGGCACATGGGATGGGACGAAGTGAAGGACTTCTCGCGCGCGGTCGCGCAGCATGTCGCGGGTGCGTTGCCCGATCGCTTCACCGCGACGATGGGGCCGAAGCACCGGCGCGGCAAGATCTTCATCGACTACCTGCGCAACGGCCGCGGCGCGAGCACGATCGCCGCGTATTCGGTGCGCGCGCGGCCCGGGCTCGGCGTGTCGGTGCCGCTGCGCTGGGACGAGGTGCCCGACACGACGGGCGGCGCGCAATGGACGATCGACACGCTGCACGAACGCCTCGATCGACTGAAGCGCGATCCGTGGGACGGCTATGACGACACGCGCCAGCGGATCACCGCACAAATGCGCGCGCGGCTCGGCACGTCGTGACGCAGTCAGGGTCCGCGCCGATGCTGCAGCCGGTAGTACCAGTCCATCAGCGGCGTCGCGGAGATCCCGTGCGCGATTACCGACGCCACCACGACGGCAAGCACCGGCGCCGCGAGCGGCCGCACGGTGCTCGATGGCCCGTGTTCGAGCGCGAACAGCAGGTAGTAGAACGAACCGATCCCGCGTATCCCGAACCAGGCCATCAGCCGCCGCTGCGCAAGCGTCGCGTGTGAACCTGTGAGCGTCAGCAGCACCGCGAACGGCCGCACGGCGACGAACAGCACGAGCGCCAGCGCGATCGCGCCCCACGTGACGAGCGGGGCCGACAGCGTGCCGAGCACGCTGCCGATCATCGTCATCACGAGCGCCTCGGCGATCCGCTCGAGCTCGATCGTGAAATCGAGCACCGATTCGGCCATGAACGCGTGGACCTTCTCCGGATGTTTCTCGGTCGCGCTCACGTCTTCCGAATCGACCTGGCCGATCACTTCGCGCGGCGGGCGATCGCCGCTCGCACGATGCTCGACGCGGCGCATCGCGACGCCCGCGGCGAACGTCGCGATGAAGCCGAACGCATGCGCGAACTGCGCGGCGCCGAACGACAGCACGATCAGCGCGAGCGCGAAGAAGCCTTCGAAGCCGAGCGCCTGCGCATAGCGGGTGCGCAGCCGGCCGATCGCCTTGGTCGTTGCCGCGCCGAGCAGCCCACCGATCGCGGCCGCGCCCGCGATGCCCCACAGCACGGCCAGCGCGAACGTGCCGGACAACGGCGGCGGCCCGTGCGGCGTATCGGGCACGCCGCACAGCGCGAGGCCCGCGAGCGCGAACGGCAGCGCGATCCCGTCGTTCATCCCGCCTTCGCCGGACAGCGCGAAGCGCACCAGATCGCGGTCGCCGGGATCGTGCACCTGCACGTCGTGCGCGAGCACCGGGTCGGTCGGCGCGAGGATCGCCGCGAGCAGCAGCGCGGGCCCCCAGCCGAGGCCGAGCGTGAGCACCGCGCAGCCGGCGAGCAGCGGCACGGTGACGATCATCGCGAGCAGGCCGAGCCGGCATGGCACGAGCCAGAGCTTGTCGGACAGCGGCACGCGCAGCCGCAGCCCGATCGCGAACAGCGACACCAGCAGCGCGACCTCGACGATCTCGCGCAGCAGCCGCGCGTCGCGTTCGATATCGAGGTGGAGGAGCCCCACGCCGGACGGACCGAGCGCGACGCCGAGCACGAGATAGATCATCGCGGTGCTGCACGGCAGACGGCGCAGCGCCGACGTCGCGACGCCCATGCCCATCAGCACCGCGCCGATGATCAGATACCACAGCGTTTCATGCATGCGAGCAAGCGGAACAGGTCGATACGAGGCAGGCGGGGGCCGTCACGGCTTGCGCCCGAACGCCTCGCGCAGTTTGCGCTTCGCGCGTTCGAGCGTCGTGCGGCGCGTTTTCGGCAGCGTGCGGCCCGCGCGATTCACGTAGAAGTTCAGCATCGACATCGCCGACTGGAACGGCGTGGCCTTGCGACGGCGGCTATGTTCGGCCGAGCGCTTGAGGGAGGCGGCGATCTCGCCCGGATCGTCCGACTTGAAGATTTCGGGCTCGATGTCGAGCGCGTCGCTCTTTTGCATGACGTCCGCGGACCAGCGCTTGCGCGGATGCGAAGCGTGGCCGCGGGTGCGTCCCGGACGGCGGGTCGCGCGTTTGCCGTGCGGATGGGAAGCGGAAGCTGAAGGCATGGCGGGGCTCCGTACGGGTTCGGGATGACGGATGACGGGGCCGCAAGCCGCGTGCCGCGCAGACTGACCGGCACGGGCCTTGCTGAATCGCATGGGCAGGACAGACATTCCACGACCAGCGATTCCATTGACGGAGAACGCTCCATGAAACCAGCATCCGAATCGAAAGCCGCCGCGCGCCGGATCGCCGCATGCGCGGCCGTCGCGCTCATCGCCGCGGCGCCGGCCGCGTGGGCACAGAATTCGCAACGTCCCGGTGAGGGCACCGGCGCGCCCATCCTGTCGCCGCCGGACGACACGTCGGCGCAGGGAACGGGCGGCATGACCAACGGCAATACCGCGGCGCCGCCGCCGGCGACCCGCATGCAGGGACCACGCGGCACCCGCTCGCACGTGCGCCCGCAGGTACGGACCAAGCCGGGCGGCCCGAGCGGGGCCGGAACCGGCGGTAGCGGCAGCACGGGTGGCGGCGCGGCCGGCGGCAGCGCAGGCGGCGGTGGCGCAGGCGCAGGTGGCGGTGGCGGTGGCGCGGGCGGCACCGGCGGCGCGGGTTCCAGCGGTTATTGACGATCACGGTGTCGCGCCGGCACGGCCGGCGCGGCGCGATGGCGGCCGGCGGCCCCGCGGCCGTCACGCCGCCACCACGCAGGAGAACATCATGCAATCGAATTACCGAACTACGTTCGACGCAATCGACCTCGATACCGACGACGTTGATAGCGATGAACTCGATACGGCGGTGAATCTCGACGTCGAGACCGGCAGGATCACCTTTCATGCGGCGTGGGCGCTCGCGCCCCATGCACCGCAGGGCATTGCGCGCCACTCGGTCGTGCTCGCGCTCGACTGCGACACGATGGCGCGCTATGCGGACCTCGACGACGGCGCGCGGATGCGCGTGCACGCGATGCTGCACGACAGCGTGCAGGCCACCCTCGAATCGCTGTCGGACGCCACCGAGGACCTGACGGTGACGGTCGAGCTGACCGACGCAATGCTCGACGCCGCGCGTCATCTGCAATGAGCGCGGCGCACGCAGTCGCATTACATATTCCGTTGAAATCTTTGCAGGCGCCGCGCCGCCCGACGTACAGCGAACCGCGCGCACCCCGCAGCGGCATACCCGGGACCATCATCCGCTGATACCGGGGTCGTGCCCTGGCGGAATCGGCTCGTACGATTTGCCTCGACGAGGCCGCGGCACGCCGCTTGCTACGCGACAGGCATGGCACCACCGGTGCCGCAACACGACAAGGAGCATTCCATGACAGGCAAGCTGGACCATTGCAAGGTAGCGATACTCGCGGTCGACGGCTTCGAGGAAGCCGAGCTCGTCGAGCCGCAGCGTGCGCTGAAGGCGGAAGGCGCGCAGGTCGACGTGATCTCGCAGAAGCCCGGCGAGATCCAGGGCTTCAGGCACGTCGACAAAGGCGATCGCGTGAAGGTCGACCATACGTTCGACGATGCGCGCATCGGCGATTACGACGCGGTGGTGCTGCCGGGCGGCGTCGTCAACGGCGACGCGATCCGGATGCTGCCGGCCGCGCGCGAATTCGTGACCGCGGCCGTCGGCGCGGGCAAGCCGATCGCGGCGATCTGCCATGGCGGCTGGCTGCTCGTGTCGTCGGGGCTGGTCGAAGGCCGCACGATGACGAGCTGGCCGAGCCTGCAGGACGACATCCGCAACGCGGGCGGCAAGTGGGTCGACGAGGAGGTGGTGCGTGACGGCAACCTGATCACGAGCCGCAAGCCTGACGACCTGCCTGCATTCAACGGCGCGCTGGTGCAGTCGCTCGCGTCGCGAGGAGCGTGAGCGATGCCGACCGAATCCGTTCACCGCGTGAGGCTGACCGACGCGCCGCCGGAGTTCGACGGCGCGGTGATGCAGATGCGCTTCGTCGTCGAGTTCGACGGGAAGCCGCAAATCTGTGCGATCACGGTCGAGGCGCTCGAGGATCATTTCGGCGCGCGCTCCGCGCTTGAAGCCGACCTGCGCGACGCATTCGAACGCGGCCGTGCACGCATCGAAGCCGCGTGCGCGGAAGTGCTCGCCGACGGCAAGGGCGGCACCGAGCTGCACAGCGGCTACTTCCGCGTGCAGGACAAGGCGGCGGGCAATACGGCCCGCGCCGGCATGGCCCGCTCGCGGAAATCGTAAGTCGCCCGGGGGCCAGGTCGGGCGCACGCCATACCGTGCTCGCCCTCGCGCCGGCGTTGCCGCTCCATTACACGTGGTTGAAAACTTTGCAGCGGCCGTCACGCGGCTCGCAGGGACACATCGTGCCGCGCGCAGGCCGCGCGCGGCACGGCTATGTCCCACATATTGGCACGCTTCCTGCGTGTAGCTTCCGATGCAGGTGCCCGATGCGCGCCCGCGCCGACGCGGTGCCCTGCCGCATCGCACGAAGCTGGACACGGGGGAGACGAACATGCTGACAGCCCATGAATTTGCCGCGCTGTTCCTGGTGCACCGCGCGCCGGAACAGATTCAGAGCGACCGCGACGACGTCGTCGCCTTGATCGAACAACAGTTGATCGAGATACGTCGCGACGCGTCGGGCGCGAGCCGTCCCGCGCTGACCGCCGACGGCCTGTCGATCGTGCAGTGCATGCAACGGCACGGCGGCACCGATGCGTGATGCAATCGCGTAACGCGATCGTGCCATCGCGCGCCAGCGCCGACGCCGCCGGCACGCCGCTCAGCGCGCGATCGCGACCGGCGCGTTGACTTGCACGATGGGCGTATCGCCGTCGAACGGCGGCGCGTGCAGGAAGTGGTCGATCACGCCGGGTTCGAACAGCAGGCAGTAGGTCGAGCCGCCGTACTGGAAATAGCCGATCTCCTCGCCCTTGTCGATGCGCTGCCCGGGCATGACCTCGATCACGCACGACGACACGTCGCCCATCCCGACGAATACGCCCACCACGGTGCCGATCCCCGGATCGTCGCAATCGATCGCGATCACCGCGCGTGCGGCGACCGCCGTCATGTAGCCCTGCGAGTCGTTGAGCCCGGCCGGATCGGGGCCTTCGGCTTCCGCGACCGAATAGTAGGTGCCGTCGACGCGGTACGCATGCGTGACCGTGCCGCGCACCGGCGCGTGCCAGCGGTGATAGTTGTACGCGCTCAGATACGCCTGATAGAGGTCGCCGCCGACGAAGCGTTCGGCGAGCGGCAGCCGCGCCGGCGTGAAGATGTCGCGCAGCGAGTACGGCTGCCCCTTGATCCAGAACTTGTCGCGGATCTTCAGGCTGGACTCGGTGTGATACGGCTGGGCCTCGCACGCGCTGACGATCACGTGCGGATCGCCCGGCGCGGCGACGGGCCGCGCATCCGCGCGAAACCGGCGCGTGAAGAAGTCGTTCCACGAAGCGAAGCCCCAGTGCGGCTGATCTTCCTGGTACTGGAACTGCGACAGGCCGAGCCGCTCCCGCGCTTCGTCGCAGAACCAGCCGTCGGGCGCCGACGTGTCGAGATGCGTACACGAATGCGGGCCGCCGAGGAAGTCGCACCATACGTTCAGCACCTGCTTCAGGTGCGCGTTCACCGCCGCGTCGCGAAACACCGCGTGGCCCGACGGCATGCACATCGGCCAGTCGAGGAATGCGTTCAGCGGGCACACGATCAGGCTCGATTCGCTGAACGGCGGCGTGTAGGTCATCAGGTGGTCGATCACGGTCATCAACTCGCCGATCGACGCGTAGCCGAGCTTGCGGCCCGATTCGAGCGCCTCGTCGATCGCGCGCGTGAGGCTCATGCGCAGCACGGCATTGTCGTCGAACAGCCGCGAGAGCTCCTGCACGGCCGGCGTGCGCAACCGTTCGCCGGCATGCGCGCGCGCTTCGCCCGCAATTTTTTCACGATACGCGGCCATGTGCGCTTCCTCGCTGGCCATCCATCCGCCGAGGCGATGGCGGGTGGCGGGCGTGCTGCGGTCGGTCGGCATGGTCACCTCCGGTTGGGGTACGAAACGGATAGCAAGAACGAGCAAGGCGCTTGCCCGACGCGCGGCACCGAAATTGCGGCGCCCGGACGACGCGTTTTTCTTTCGATGACCCAGGAGGGCAAACATGAATGCGGATTCGAATGGACGACAGAACAACGACGCGGCTTCGACCGGCGAGCGCCGCGGCAGCGAGCAGCGGACCGTGGCGCCGACCCGCGCGCGGGTGCGGTTGCGCGCGGCGACGTCGCGTGAGTCCACGCGGCGCAGTGAACGCAGGAGCGACAACGGGCCGGTGACGACGGGCGGGAATGACGCGACGGGCAAGCCGCTTTGGGAGGACGACAGCGGAGAGATGCCGCCGGAAGAATGGTCGTGATGATGTAACGGTGGCGGGCGGGACCGGGCGGTGGCGCCGATTCGACCGCCCGTTTCCGGCCCGGCCCATGCATTTTGCGATGCGGAAGTTCCATCGTTTCCATATTTCGAGTATTATCGAAACATGGAAACGAACCAGACCATCGCCGCGCTCTCGGCGCTCGCGCACGAATCCCGCCTCGCCATCTTCCGCGCGCTCGTGCAGGCCGGCCCGTCGGGCTTGGCGGCCGGCCAAATCGCGACGCTGCTCGACGTGCCGCCGTCGTCGCTGTCGTTTCATCTGAAGGAACTGGCCCACGCGCAGCTCGTCACGAGCCGCCAGGAAGGGCGCTTCGTGTTCTATTGCGCGAACTTCGCGACGATGAACGGCCTCGTCGGCTACCTCACCGAGAACTGCTGTGGCGGCAATCCGTGCACGCCGGTCTCCGCCTGTTCGCCCGCCTGCTCCGACCCAACGTAAACCCCCGTTCACGCCCCCGCCGATGACCACCAACGTCCTGATCCTCTGTACCCACAACTCCGCGCGCAGCGTGCTCGCCGAGGGCATGCTCAATCACTGGGCCGCGAAGCTCGGCCGCGACGTGCGCGCGTACAGCGCCGGCAGCGCGCCGAGCGGCCGGCTCAATCCGTTCGCGCTGGACGCGCTGACGCGCGCCGGCGTCGACGTCAGCGGATACCGCAGCAAGAGCTGGGACGAATTCGTCGGCGACGGCGCGCCGGAAATGCGCATCGTCATTACCGTATGCGACAGCGCGGCCGCCGAGACTTGCCCGTATTGGCCCGGCAGCCCGGTGAAAGTGCATTGGGGCTACGCCGATCCGTCGAATGCGACGGGCGGCGATGCGGGCAAGCAGCTCGCGTTCGAACTGACGCGCGAGGCGCTCGGCTACCGGATGCTGCAACTGCTCGCGCTGCCGCTCGAACGCATGAGCAACGCCGAACTCCAGGCCGCATTGACCGCCATCGCGCACAACTGAGCGGTCGCGCGGCGGCATGCACGAACCTGCGTGCCGCGTGCCTTTCTCCATCCCGAGCCACGTCCGATGAACACGTCCAACGTCGTCCCGCCTCGCAACGCCGCCGTCAGGCCCGCGATCAATTTCTTCGAACGCTACCTGACGCTCTGGGTCGCGCTGTGCATCGTCGCCGGCATCGCGCTCGGCCAACTGCTGCCCGCCCTGTTCCAGCGGATCGGCCGCATCGAGTACGCGCAGGTCAACTTGCCGGTCGGGCTGCTGATCTGGGTGATGATCGTGCCGATGCTCGTGAAGGTGGACTTCGGCGCGCTGCATGAGGTGCGGCGGCATGTGAAGGGGATCGGCGTCACGCTCGCCGTGAACTGGCTCGTCAAGCCGTTCTCGATGGCGTTCCTCGGCTGGCTGTTCGTGCGGCAGTTGTTCGCGCCGATGCTGCCGGCGGACCAGCTCGACAGCTACATCGCCGGCCTGATCCTGCTGGCCGCCGCGCCGTGCACCGCGATGGTGTTCGTGTGGAGCCGGCTCACGGGCGGCGATCCGCTGTTCACGCTGTCGCAGGTCGCGCTCAACGACAGCATCATGGTGATCGCGTTCGCGCCGCTGGTCGGGCTGCTGCTGGGGATGTCCGCGATTACCGTGCCTTGGGCGACGCTGCTCACGTCGGTCGTGCTCTACATCGTGATTCCGGTGATCCTCGCGCAGCTTTGGCGCAAGCGGCTGCTGAGGAACGGGCAGGCCGCGTTCGACGCCGCGATGGCACGGATCGGCCCGTGGTCGATCGCCGCGCTGCTGGCCACCCTCGTGCTGCTGTTCGCGTTCCAGGGCGAAGCGATCCTCAAGCAGCCGCTGGTGATCGCGTTGCTCGCGGTGCCGATCCTGATCCAGGTGTTCTTCAATGCGGCGCTCGCGTACTGGCTCAATCGCGCGGTAGGCGAGAAGCACAACGTCGCGTGTCCGTCCGCGCTGATCGGCGCATCCAATTTCTTCGAGCTCGCCGTCGCGGCCGCGATCAGCCTGTTCGGTTTTCACTCCGGTGCGGCGCTCGCGACCGTCGTCGGCGTGTTGATCGAGGTGCCGGTCATGCTGCTGGTGGTGCGCATCGTGAACCGGTCGAAGGGCTGGTACGAGCGCGTTTGAGCCAATTCCGGAATCCATCCATGACCGACCGACTGACCGACCTGCCGCAACTCGATCCCGCGTTGTTCCAGGTGCCGGACGCGAGCCGCTTGCGGCCGGCGTCGCCGTCCACCCATCCGCCGCGTTTCCTGCTGCTGTACGGGTCGCTGCGCGAGCGTTCGTTCAGCCGCCTGCTGGTCGAGGAAGCCGAGCGCCTGCTCACCGCGATGGGAGCCGAGGTGCGCGTATTCAATCCGAGCGGCCTGCCGCTGCCCGACGATGCGCCGGAGAGCCATCCGAAGGTCGTCGAACTTCGCGAACTGGTGATGTGGTCGGAAGGGATGGTGTGGTGCTCGCCGGAACGACACGGCGCGATGACGGGCATCATGAAGTCGCAGATCGACTGGATTCCGCTGTCGGTCGGCGCCGTGCGGCCGACGCAGGGCAAGACGCTCGCGGTGATGCAGGTCAGCGGCGGCTCGCAGTCGTTCAACGCGGTGAACCAGATGCGCGTGCTGGGGCGCTGGATGCGCATGCTGACGATCCCGAACCAGTCGTCGGTGGCCAAGGCGTTCATGGAATTCGACGACGCGGGGCGGATGAAGCCGTCGGCCTATTACGATCGGGTCGTCGACGTGCTGGAGGAACTGGTGAAGTTCACGCTGCTGACGCGCGACATCGGTCCGTATCTGGTCGACCGGTACAGCGAGCGCAAGGAAAGCGCGGAGGAATTGTCGAAGCGGGTGAATCAGCGGGGGATCTGACGCGCAAGGCGCCGTCAATCCAATCGGGACTCGATGTCGTGCTACTTCGCTCGGCGACTGCCGGGTGAAGATTGGCCTCCGGGCGCCACCCGCCTTTGCTCGAAACCGACTACAGCTCGCGACGCTCCGTATCGCCAGCCACCAGCACCGCAACCGGCAACGTCGCCAGACATCGAGCGAGTCGCATCGTGCCGTCCGGCGCCTCGACTTCGCTTCCATCATTCAGCCAGTCGATCCACCGCTCGCCAGCACCGCGCGGCAGCACCACGACCGTATCTCCCCATTCACGAGGCTCGACGCGCGGCAATTCCGGCGCTTCGCCCAGCCACCCGCACGCGAGCCGCGTGACGATCACCACGATCGTTGCGCTTTCGTCGCGCCGGGCGAACGCCACCGCATGCCGGCCGAGCCGGCCGCGCACGCGCAGCGGCACATAGGCGCCATCCGCGAACGTTTCGGGCCATCGTGCGCGCAGCGCGAGCATCCGCTCGACGAGCGCGCGCTTCACGCGCGCATCGGGCCAGTGCGGCAGATACGCGGCGACCGGTTCATCGACCCGTTCGGCCGCGAGCGCGGCAAACGGCACGTCGCGCCGGTTGTCCGGATCGACGAGCGAGTGATCCCATGACTCGGTCCCCTGGTACAGATCGGGCACGCCCGGCGACGCCATTCGCAGCGTCGCCTGCGCGAGACTATTGACCACGCCGGCCGGTGCGATCCGCGCGACGAACGCATGCAGCCGGTGCACGAAATCGCCCGCGCCGCGCGGCGTCAGGATCGCGCGCACGAACTGCTCGCAAGCGCGCTCGTAGTCGGCGTCGGGCGCGAGCCAGTCCGTATGCTGTTTTCCTTCGCGCAAGGCCTTCGTCTGCCAGCGCACCACGCGCTCGGCAAGCGCAGCAAGTCCGGCCGCATCGTCGGGCGCGAGGCCCGGCGGCCAGCAGCCGACGAGCGTCTGGTACAGCATCGCTTCCGCGGCCGGCCCCGGCGCCCACGCGAGATCGCGATGCGCGCCGCCGCGGTGCGGCTGGTTCAGCGCGGACCAGTCGAGCGACACCGCGCGCCACGCGTCGGGCATTTCGCTGAGCACCGCGAGCCGCATACGCGCATCCTCGCCCCGCTTGTGATCGTGCGTCGCGGTCGCGACGAGCGTATGAGGAACGGTGCGCGCGCGACGCCGGTTGCGTGCATGGAACGCGCCACGCGACAGGCTGAAGTCGCCCGCGTCGGCGCCGACCTCGTTGCGCGACAGCAGTCGCCCGTACCGGTAGTTGGCCGTGTCCTCGACGCCCTTCGCGGCGAGCGGCGCGGTGAGCTGCGCGAACGCGACACGCGCCGCGTGCAGCAGCGCGGCATCCGCGCGCGGCACGCGCATCCCCGGCAGCCCGAGCCAGCCGGCGACGCGATCGAGCGCGTAGCGGTCGGACGGATCGATCGAGGCGCACGCCGCGTCGTACGCGAGCGTCAGCACGCGACCATCGGCGCCGGCGGGCTCGTCGCCGGGCGTCGGGTACATCCGGTACACGGGCAGATGCACGGCCAGTTCGCCCAGCACGCGATGGATCGCAATCTGGCTGACGTCGCGCGTCGCGGGCGCCGCACGCGCGATGCGATGCAAGGCGCGCGCGACGCGCGCGTGTTCGCCGGCGAGCTGGCGCTTCAGTACCCGCCGCTTGCCGGCCACCGCTTCCTGCGCGAACGAGCGCGCGGATCCCGACACGGCCGCCCAGTGCGCGGCGAGCGGCGCGGCGCCGGCCGGGTCGTGCAGCAGCGCGGCGACGTCGTTCATGAAGTCGTAGCCGGTCGTGCCGTCGACGCGCCAGTCTTCGCGCAGCGTCTCGCCCGGCGCGAGGATCTTCTCGACGACGACATACGGCCGCTCGTCGCGCTGCGCGGCGAGCCGCGCATGCAGGCGGCGGCAGTACGCGCGCGGATCGGCGAGGCCGTCGACGTGATCGACGCGCAGGCCGTCGATGTAGCCGGCCGCGTGGAGGCCCAATGGCAGCGCGTGCACTGCGTCGAACACCGCGTCGTCCTCGACGCGCACGGCCGCGAGCGTCGCGATGTCGAAGAAGCGCCGCCAGTTCAGCTCGTCGGCGGCGGTGCGCCACCACGCGAGCCGGTAGTGCTGGCGTTCGAGCAAGCGGTGCAGGCACGCGCGCGAGCGTGCGCGGCGCGGGTCGGCGCCGCGCAATATCGCGTCGAACGCATGCGGGCCCTGGGCGGCGGCGTAGTCGCGCAGCGCCGCGTGCGCGGCCGCGACATGCGGGCCGCCGCGTGCCGACGCGGCGGCGAAACGCTCGGCGAGCGCGTTCAGGTCCGCGCGGTTCGCGATGCGCAGGATTTCCGCGTAGGTCGCGATGGCGACGGGCAGCCGCCTGCCCGGGCACGCGATGAAGAAGCGCCCGGCCGATGGATCGGCGCCGAGCGTGATGTCGCCGGACGCGAGCGCGTCGCCGTAGGGCGCGCCGAGGCAGGGCAGCAGCACCTTGCCGTCGAGCGCCGCATCGGGCGGGTGCCAGTCGATGTCGAAGTAGCGTGCGTACGGGCTCGCCTGTCCCGATTCGAGCACGTCGTTCCACCAGCCGTTCGACGTGCCGCCCACACCCATATGGTTCGGCACGATGTCGACGATCACGCCGAGGCCGCGCGCACGCAGCGCGTCGACCAGGCGCCGGAAGCCGGCCTCGCCGCCGAGTTCCGTGCTGAGCGCGCGATGGTCGACCGTATCGTAGCCGTGCAGCGAACCGGGCTCGGCCGTCGTGATCGGCGACAGGTACAGGTGGCTCACGCCGAGGCGCGCGAAATAGTCGGCGTGCACGGCAGCGTCGTCGAACGTGAAGCCCGCGTGCAGTTGCAATCGCAGGGTCGCGCGCGGCGTCATGCGTCGTCCTCCGGCGCTCGGCGCGCGTGCTCGATCGCCGCGATGCGTGTGCGCGCGTCGGCGTCGAACAGCGCGTCGACCGCGCGCGGCAGCCGGCGCCGCCAGTTCGGATGGCCGCATGGCGGGCCGGGGAGATTCGGTTGCTCGTCGAGCGCGAGCAGATCCTCGAGCGGCACGATCGCGAGCGGCGACGGGCTGCGCGCGACGTACGCGAGGACTGCGCCGACGGGCGGCGTGTCGGCGGACGGGATCGGATCGCCGGCCGGTACGCAGCCAGCGTGCTGCAACGCGCGCCACAGCGCCGCGCGGTCGGTGGTGCGTTCGTCCTGGGCGGCGCGGAGGTCGAAAGAAGCGGGGGGCGGCGCGTCGCGGCCGTCATCCTGGGCGGGCGCATCGCTACGCAGGACCGGATCGATCCGTGCGTCGTGGCCGGTGTCGTGTGCGGCCGCGGCGCGGCCGACGTCGTCACCGGCAGGGTGCGGCTTGGCCGGCGCCGCAGCGGCCTCGGCCGCCACCCGCCGCCATTCGAGATCGATACCCCGCCACCAGCCGGCCACGGTCGGCAGGTCGTGCGTCGACGTCATCGCGATCGTGTCGCGATCCCACGCGGACGGCGGCCGAAACGCGCGATCCGCGTCGCGTTCGAACCACAGCACGCGCATCCCGGCGATGCCCTGCGCGCCGAGCCGCTCGCGAAAACCCGCCGGCACCGTGCCCAGATCCTCGCCGATCGCGACCGCCCGGTGCCGCGCGGCCTCCAGCGCGACGAGCCGCACCAGATCGTCGAGCGGATAACGCAGGTACGCGCCGTCGCGCGCCGATCCGCCTTCCGGCACGATCCACATGCGCGCGAAGCCGAGCACATGATCGATGCGAATCCCGCCGGCGTGAGCGAGGGCCGCGCGCAACAGGTCGATGAACGGCGTGAAGCCGTTCGCGCGCAGCGCGGCGGGTGTCCACGTCGTCACGCCCCACGCCTGGCCGTCCGCATTGAACAGATCGGGCGGGGCGCCGACCGACACGCCGCGCAACAGCGTCGTGCCGTGCGCCCACGCGTCGCTGCCCGCGCGATCGGATCCGACCGCGAGGTCGGCGATCAGCCCGACCGCCATCCCGGCATCGCGCGCCGCCTGCTGCGCGTCGCCGAGCGCGCGCGACGCGCACCATTGCAGGAACGTGTGGAACGCAATCGCGTCGGCGTGCGCATGCGCGAATGCGTCGACCTCGGCGGTGGCCGGCATCCGCCACTGCGCGGGCCAGTGGCGCCAGTCCGCGCCGATCCCGTGTTCGATGCAGAACGCCTGCAGCGCGTCGAAGCGCGCATGCGCGTCGAGTGCCGCCCCGCCCGCCGCGCGAAACTGCTCGAACGCGTCGCGCGAGGGCGCGCCGTTCGCACGCCATGCATCGAAGCACGCGCGCAGGCGGCGCAGTTTCAGCGGCAGCACCTGCGGCCAGTCGATCAGCGGCGTATCCGGCGCGGGTGCGACGTCCGCCGCCGCGCCATTCGTGCGCCGCACGACATCGGCGCCCGGCACGGCATCGCAGTCGAGATACGCGACGTTGTGCCAGCGCCGCGACGACGGCGAATACGGGCTGTCGTGCTCGGGCAGCGCCGGATAGCCGCCGTGCGTCGGGCTGATCGCGACCGCGTCGGCGCCGTGCCGCGCGGCCTGTGCGGCGAGACCCGCGAGCGCGGTGTAGTCGCCCGCGCCGTCGTCACCCGCGCGCCGCAGGCCGTAGAGCTGGGCCGAGATGCCCCAGCGGCGCGGCGCATCCGGCAGGCCGTCGGCAGCCGCAAACGGCCGCGCGCGCGGCGGCGCGATCGCGAGCCCGATACGGTGCTCGCCGATGTCGAGCGTGTGATAGCCGGGCAGCGCGAGCGGCGGCAGCCTGCCGTATTCGCCCGCGCCGGCCACGCGCCCGTCGACGTGCTCGCCCGATTCCAGCGTGATCCGCCAGCGCGCGCCGCGCGGCGCGACGCTGCGCGGCAGCGTCAGCGGCACGCCCGCGTCGCCCGTCACGAGGGGGGGCGCGGCGTCGTGCGCATCGAGCAGCGCGGCCGCGCTGTCGACCCGCTCGATCGGCGTGCCGCAGGGCCAGCCGAGCGCATCGACGAGCGCGACGAGCGAATCGTCGGCCACCCGCCGCGCGACGCCGCCCGCGTCGATCCAGTCGGGTTCGAGCCCGGCCGCGCGCGCGAGTTCGGCGATCGGTACGTCGGTCGTCATGGTCGCGTGTGCCCGTTCGCGCGGTGTTTCAGCGCATCGTGATTGACCGCGCCGTCGCGCCACGCGATGCAGGTGCGAGGGGGCAGCCGTTGGTCGGCGAGCCGGTCGCGCGCGCGCGGCGGCGTCTCGAACACGATCTTGCCGACCGGCAGCGCGGGCAGCACCGCGTCGTGCGAGCCGGGATTGAACGCGATCGTCAGCGTGCTGCCGTCGCCGAGCCGCCAGCGCGCGACGAGCGCCTCCGGGTCGGGGCTAACGTGACCCGCCAGCAACTCGACGCCGAGCGCGCGCGCGCCGGGCAGGTGCGGCGTCACCAGCGCCGCGCGCACCGTCAGCGCGCTGCGGTAGAAGTGCCGCCATGCATCGGCGTCGGGCCACGCATCGTCGTCCGCGTGGGCCGGCGACGAACGCACGAACGTGGCGACATCGTTCGGATCGGGGATCGCATCGCGGTGCGCGGGATCGGCGAACGCGGAAAACGCGGCGAACTCGCGGCGACGGCCTTCGCGCACCGCATCGGCCAGCTCGCCGCGATAGTCGGTGAAGAACTGGAACGGCTGTGTGCTGCCGTCTTCCTCGCCCATGAACAGCAGCGGGATCTGCGGCGCGAGCAGCATCAACGCGGTCGCGGCGCGCACCGCGTCGTCGTTCGCGAGCGCGCGCAGCCGTTCGCCGAACGCGCGGTTGCCGATCTGGTCGTGGTTCTGCAGGAACGTGACGAACGCGGTCGGCGGCAGGTGCGCGCTCGGCTCGCCGCGCGGCGCGCCGCCGTGCAGCGGCGACGGCTCGCCCTGATACGCGAACCCTTCGCCGAGCGTGCGCGCGAGACGGCGCAGCGGCGCGTCGGCATACGCGCGGTAGTAGCCTTCGCGCTCGCCGGTCAGCAACACGTGCGCGCTGTTGTGGAAGTCGTCGTTCCACTGCGCATCGAAGCCGTTGGGCCCGAGCAGGCTCGCGGTATTGCGTTCGTTCTCGAGCACCAGATGCACGTGGCGCGCATCGCCGAAATGGGTACGCACGCGCCGTGCCAGCTCGCGCAGCCACGCATCGTCGTCGATCGCATGCGCGGCGTCGATACGCAGGCCGTCGAAACGGAATTCGTCGAGCCAGTACAGCGCGTTGTCGATGAAGAACGCGCTCGTCTGCGCGCGCGAGAAATCGATCGCCGGGCCCCACGCGGTCTGCCGGTCCGCGCGGAAAAATTCGGGCGCATAGCGCGGCAGCAGGTTGCCGCCGGGGCCGAAGTGGTTGTACACGACGTCGAGAAACACCTGCAGTCCGAGCCCGTGCGCGGCGTCGACGAGCGCCTTCAGCTCCTCGGGCCGGCCGTATGACGCAGCGGGCGCGAACGGCAGCACGCCGTCGTAGCCCCAGTTGCGTGCACCGGGGAACGCGTTGACGGGCATCAGCTCGAGCGCGGTCACGCCGAGCGCGGCGATGTCGGCCAGGCGCCGCTCGACGCTCGCATAGCCGCCGCAGGCACCGACGTGCAGCTCGTACAGCACCGTCTCGTGCCACGGCCGGCCGCGCCACGCGTCGTTGCGCCAGCGGTACGTGGTCGGATCGATGACCTGGCTCGGGCCGTGCACGTCGGACGGCTGGAAGCGCGACGCGGGATCGGGCACCGCGAGACCGTCGTCGAGCAGGAAGCGGTACAGCGTGCCGGCGCCGCAGCGCGCGACGACCTCGAACCAGCCGTCGCCGATGGCCTGCATCGCGATGCGCTCGTCGCCGTGTAGTTCGACCGCGGCCGTGCGGCTCGCGGGCGCCCACAGCCGGAAGCGGGTGTGCTGCGCGTCGACGCAGGTCGCGCCGAACGACGATGCGAACGCGTGCGTGCCGGATGGATGGGCGGTGCGTGACGACATGGCGGTTCCTCACGAGGGCAGGTCGGGTGGCACGGCCGCGACCGCGATCGCGGCCGTGTGCGCGGCGACGTCGAGGCCGGCCTCCGGCCACGAGCGCGGGCCGGAGTCGGGCGTCGCGGTGTCGAGCAGCACGCGATAGTCGAGCACCGGTGCGGGCGGCTTGAACTTGATGGTGCCGGCCGATGCGTTCAGCATCACGAGCAACGCCTCGGTGCGCCCGGTGCGGCCGGTGCCGACGCGCCGCATCGTCAGCGCGCGGCCCTCGCCGTCTTCCCACGCGGGCACGCTCAGCTCGAGGCCGTGTTCGTCGAACCAGCCGATCTCGCGCATGCCCGGCGCGCCGTCGCGGTCGCCGGACGGATAGCGCGGCGCCGACATCACCGGGTACATGCGCCGCAACGCGGCGAGCCGCGACACGAAACGGATCATCTGGACACCTTCTTCGCTGTGCGCGAGGTCCCAGTCGAGCCACGATATTTCGTTATCCTGGCAATACGCGTTGTTGTTGCCGTGCTGCGTGCGGCCGAATTCGTCGCCGGCGACGATCATCGGCGTGCCGAGCGCGGTAAACAGCGTCGCGAGCATCGAGCGCGCGACGCGCGCGCGCAGGTCGAGAATCGACGCATCGTCGGTGGCGCCTTCGACGCCCCAGTTCGCGCTGCAGTTGTCGTCGCGGCCGTCGCGGTCGTCCTCCCCGTTGGCCTCGTTGTGCTTGTGCGCATACGACACGAGATCGGCGAGCGTGAAGCCGTCGTGCGCGGTGACGAAATTGACCGACGCCCAGGTCCGGCGCCGTTGGTGGTTGAACAGGTCGGCGGAGCCCGCGAGCCGCGCGGCGAGCTCCGGGCGCTGGCCCGCATCGCCGCGCCAGAAGCGCCGCACCGTGTCGCGAAAGCGGTCGTTCCATTCGGCGAAGCCGGGCGGATGACGGCCCAGCTGATAGCCGCCGGGGCCGATGTCCCACGGTTCGGTGATCAGCTTGCGCTGCGCGAGCACCGGATCTTGCCGCAACGCGTCGAAAAACCCCGCGCCGGGCTCGAAGCCGTGATCCTCGCGGCCGAGCGTCACACCGAGGTCGAACCGAAAGCCGTCGATGTTGAACGCGGTGGCCCAGTAGCGCAGCGAATCCATCACCATCTGCACGACGCGCGGGTGCGACAGGTTCAGCGTGTTGCCGCACCCGGTCTCATCGACGTGGTAACGCCGGTCGTCCGGCCGCAGCCGGTAGTAGCTCGCGTTGTCGAGGCCGCGCCACGACAGCGTCGGACCGAGCTCGTTGCCTTCACACGTGTGGTTGTAGACCACGTCGAGCACGACCTCGATGCCGGCCGCGTGCAGCTGCCGGATCGCGATGCGCATTTCGTCGAGCCGCCGCGTCGTCAGGTACGACGGCTCCGGCGCGAAGAACGCGGCCGTGTCGTAGCCCCAGTAATTGCGCAGCCCGCGGTTCACCAGCGCACGCTGCTGCAGGAACGCGTGCACCGGCAGCAATTCGATCGTCGTCACGCCGATCGACAGCAGGTGATCGATGAACGCCGGATGCGACAGCGACGCGAACGTGCCGCGCTCCGGCACGCGCAGCCCGGCGCGACGCATCGACGCGCCGCGCACGTGCGTCTCGTAGATCACGGTGCTGCGCCACGGCACGTCCGGGCGCCGGTCGTTGCGCCAGTCGAACGCCTCGTCGACGACCACGGCTTTCGGCATCGCGGGCGCCGAGTCGCGGCGGTCCATCGACAGGTCCGCGCGGTTCGAATGCACGCGATAGCCGAACAGCGCGTCGGACCAGCGGAACTGGCCGACGAGCTTGCGCGCGTACGGGTCGAGCAGCAGCTTGGTCGGGTTGAAGCGATGGCCGTGCTGCGGCTGGTAAGGGCCATCCGCGCGAAAGCCGTACACGGTGCCCGGATGCGCGTTCGGCAGGTAGCCGTGCCACACCTCGTCGGTGCATTCGGGCAGGTCGAGGCGCGCGAGTTCCTTGCGGCCGGTCGGGTCGAACACGCACAGCTGGATGCGCTGCGCGTGCGCGGAAAACACCGCGAAGTTGGTGCCAAGGCCGTCCCACGTGGCGCCGAGCGGATAGCAGCGGCCGGGTTCGAGACGGGAAGGCAGGGCGGTCGGCATGGGGGGATTGTCTCCGTGTCGAGGGCGCCGGGCGTCAGGCCGGGCTCAGCCATAGGGTCGCGAGCGGCGGCAGGCGCAAGGTCGCCGACCACGACTGGCCGTGCGACGGCACATCTTCCGTCCACACGGCGCCGTCGTTGCCGGCATTCGTGCCGCCATACACAGCGGCATCGGTGTTCATCAGTTCGCGCCAGTGCCCGGGCGCGGGCAGCCCGATGCGATAGCCGGGGCGCGGCACCGGCGTGAAGTTGCAGATCGCGACGACGAGGCGCCCGGTATCGTCGCGGCGCGCGAACGCGAACACGCTGTTGTCGCGATCGTCGCCGATCAGCCAGAAAAAACCCGACGCGTGACAGTCGAGCGCGTGCAGCGCCGGCTCGGCCGCGTAGGTGCGGTTCAGGTCGCGCACGAGCCGCTGCACGCCGCGATGCGCCGGTGCGTCGAGCAGGTCCCAGTGCGGCGTCGCATCGTGCGCGAACTCGGCCCATTGCGCGAATTCGCTGCCCATGAACAGCAGCTTCTTGCCCGGATGCGCCCACATGAAGCCGAAGTACGCGCGCAGCGTCGCGAGCCGCTGCCACGCGTCGCCCGGCATCTTCACGGCGAGCGAGCCCTTGCCGTGCACGACCTCGTCGTGCGACAGCGGCAGCACGAATCGTTCGGAGAACGCATAGACGAGCCCGAACGTCATCCGGTCGTGGTGATAGCGGCGATGGATCGGATCCTCGCGCACATACGACAGCGTGTCGTGCATCCACCCCATGTTCCATTTGAAGTCGAAGCCGAGCCCGCCATCGCCGGTCGACGCCGTGACGCCCGGCCACGCGGTAGATTCCTCCGCGAAGGTGACGACGCCGGGCGGCGCGAGCGCGCCGTGCAGCGTGTCGTTCAACGTGCGCAGGAACGCGACGGATTCGAGGTTCTCGCGCCCGCCGTGGATGTTGGGCACCCATTCGCCTTCGTTGCGCGAGTAGTCGCGGTACAGCATCGACGCGACCGCATCGACGCGGATCCCGTCGACGTGATAGCGGCGCGCCCACGCGAGCGCCGACGCGATGAGGAACGCGCCGACCTCGTTGCGTCCGAGATTGAACACGCAGGTGTTCCAGTCCGGGTGCATGCCTTCACGCGGATCGGCGTGCTCGTACAGTGCGCTGCCGTCGAATTGCGCGAGGCCGTGCGCGTCGTTCGGGAAGTGCGCGGGCACCCAGTCGACGATCACGCCGATGCCGGCCGCGTGCGCGCGGTCGACGAAGCGCGCGAATCCCTCGACCGGGCCGAAGCGCGCCGAGGGCGCAAACTGCGCGAGCGGCTGGTAGCCCCACGAACCGCCGAACGGGTATTCGGAAATCGGCATGAATTCGACGTGTGTGAAGCCCATGCCGCGCACATACGGGATCAACCGCTCGGCGAGTTCGTCCCAGGTCGCGCTGCGGTCCATCTCCTCGGGCACGCGCTGCCACGATTCCGGATGCACCTCGTAGATCGACCACGGCATGCGAAAGCGCCGGTCCGCGGGCGGCCGCGCGTGCAGCCAGCCGTCGTCGTGCCACGCGAACGCGTCGAGCGACGCGGTGTCGGCGACGACGGACGCGGTGCGCGGCGGCGCTTCGGTCGCGCGCGCGCACGGGTCGGCCTTGTGCGGCAGCACGTGTCCGTCGGCCGCGCGCAGCTCGTACTTGTAGTGTTCGCCGGCGCCGATGCCCGGCACGAACAGCTCCCACACGCCCCACGGCCGGCGCAGCCGCATCGGATGCCGACGGCCGTCCCACATGTTGAAGTCGCCGACGACCGATACGCGCTGCGCGTTCGGCGCCCACACCGCGAAGCGCACGCCGTCGATGCCGTCGACGCGCGTGGGCGTCGCGCCCAGGCAGTCGAGCACGGCGGCCGGGTCGCCGGACGCGAAACGCGCGAGCGCGGCCTCGTCGAGCAGCATGCCGAACGCATACGCGTCGTCGGTGATCTGGCGGGCGTCCGGCCAGTCGATGGCCAGCCGGTAGCGGCCGTCGTGCGCGAGCGTGCCCGCGAAGCAGCCGGCGTCGTCGACGCACGCGAGCGCACCGAGTTCGTCGCCGTCGGGCGTCACCGCCCGCACGCGCTGCGCGCCGGGCAGCAGCGCGCGCACGACGACCCGGCCGGCGTCGGCGTGCGGGCCGAGACACGCGAACGGGTCCGGATGGCGGCCGGCGAGCAGCGCGTCGATGTCGGTGCGGTCGAACAGCATGTCGGTCATCGGTTGCCTCCGTGGTCGGGCGCGCGGTCGGTCGCGAGCAGGCGTTCGATCAGCGCGGCGAGCCCGCCGACCGGCACGCCGAGCCAGTCCGGGCGGTTCGCCGCTTCATAGCACAGCTCGTACGACGCCTTGTCGATCAGGAACAGCGCGAGCAGGCGGTCCGCGTAACGCGGGTCGACGAAGCGCTCGGGTGCCTGATCGGCGGCCGCGCGATAGCATTCGACGAAGCGGTCGGCGGCGGCCTGGCCGAAGCGGTCGAACAGCGCGCGCTTGCGGCCGGCCGTCTGCGGCGGCGCCTTCTCGATCGCGAACTGCGCGGTGGCGCTCACGTACGACAGCGAACGCAGCAGGCCGGCCACGTCGCGCAGCGGATGCGATTTCGCGCGGCGCCGGTCGAGCGCGCGCGCCGGCTCGCCTTCGAAGTCGATCAGCAGCGCGTCGCCTTGCACGTCGAGCACCTGGCCGAGATGGAAATCGCCGTGAATGCGCGTGCATTGCGCATCGAGCGTGCGCGGCACGAGTTCGCCGATGGCCTGCACGGCCGCGTCGCGCGACGCGAGCAGCGTGTCCGCGGCCGCGCGGTTGACCGGATCGAGCTTGTCGAGCTGCGTGCGCAGCACGTCGAGCGCGCGCTCGAACGATGCGATCGCATCCACGCACCAGCCGTCGACGTGCTCGGGCGTCGCGGCTTCGGGGGCGAACGCGGGATCGTCGGACGGTTGCGCGAGCGCGACGTGCAACTGGCCGAGCCGCGTGCCGATGATGCCCGCGAACGCCGCGTAGCCGAGCAGCGCATCGGGTTCGTCGTCGACTTCGGTTGCGTCGCCGTCGCCCGCGGCCGGCAGTGCGAGTTCGTCGATCGCGCGCCGCAGGAAATCGAACGAACGCGTCCACGCGTCGCCCTGGTTGTCGACGTAGCGCTGCAGGATCGCGACCGTATGCGGCGTGCCGTCCGGATCGACGTGCACGACTTCACCGGCGAGCGTCGCGGTGTTCGCATAGCCGATCCGCGTCAGGTGCCGGCTCATCTCCGCTTCCGGATGGATGCCGTGCGCGACCTTGCGCACCAGCTTCAGCACGATCGCGTCGCCGATCACGAGCGAGCTGTTGCTCTGTTCGGCCGCCAGCCAGCGCACCTCGGCCTCGTCGCCGGGATCGAGGCCGGCGAGCGCGTGCTCGGGCAGGAAGTCGAGACGGCCGCCGTCGGACGTCGGCACCGTCGCGCCATCGCGCAGCTTGCGCAGCATCCCGCGCGCGAACGCCGGCAGCGCGAATGCGTCGGTCAGGTAGCCCACCGTATGGCCGCGCCGCACGCGTGCGAGCGCGAGTTGAGTGAACAGCGGATGCGAGGTCTCGCCGCCCCATGCGGTGGCGAGCGGCACGACATAGCGCTCGACGCCGCCGTCGCTCGCGGACACCCAGGCTTCCGCGTACTGGAACGGTTCGTCCGGCATCGGCGTGACGACGTTCAGCCACGCGTCGCCGATCTTGCGGTCCTTGGATGCGAACCAGCGCCGCCGCGTGAGCCACGACGCGAGCGCATCGTGCGCGAGCGTGTGCAGTTGCCCGACGTCCGGCCGCGCGTCGCCGCGCCGCATCACGATCGTCACGTATTCGGGCAGCGGCTCCGCGTGCGGCTGTCGCCACGACGGCTCGCGGCCGTGCTCGGACAGCACGAACCACAGGAACCCGTACGGCGGAAAGGTCAGCAGGTACGTGAGCTGCCCGATCGGCGGAAACGCCGAGTCCGACGTCATCTCGATCGGCACGCGGCCCGCGAATTCGGACAGATCGAGCTCGACCGCCTGCGACGCGCGCGACAGGTTCGCGACGCACAGCACCGTCTCGTGGCCTTCGAGCTCGCGCAGATACGCGAGCACCTTGCGGTTTTCCGGACGCAGGAAGCGGATCGTGCCGCGGCCGAACGACTGCGTCGCGCGGCGCGTGGACAGGATCCGGCGGGTCCAGTTCAGCAGCGAATGCGGGTCGCGCGTCTGCGCCTCCACGTTGACCGCGTCATAGCCGTACAGCGCGCCCATTACGGGCGGCAGCACCAGCAGTTCCGGGTCCGCGCGCGAGAAGCCGCCGTTGCGGTCGGACGACCATTGCATCGGCGTGCGCACGCCGTCGCGGTCGCCGAGGTGGATGTTGTCGCCCATGCCCAGCTCGTCGCCGTAGTAGATCACCGGCGTGCCGGGCATCGACAGCAGCAGCGAGTTGATCAGCTCGATGCGGCGCCGGTCGCGCTCCATCAGCGGTGCGAGGCGGCGCCGGATCCCGAGGTTGATCCGCGCCCGCCGGTCGCTCGCATAGGTCTGCCACAGCAGGTCGCGCTCCGAGTCGGTCACCATCTCGAGCGTCAGCTCGTCGTGATTGCGCAGGAACACGGCCCACTGGTTGCTCGGCGCGAGCGCCGGCGTCTGCCGCATGATGTCGATGATCGGGAAGCGGTCCTCGCTCGCGATCGACATGTAGATGCGCGGCATCAGCGGGAAGTGGAACGCCATGTGGCATTCGTTCTCCTCGCCGAAATATTCCTGTACGTCCTCCGGCCACTGGTTCGCTTCGGCGAGCAGCATCCGGTTCGGATACTCGGCGTCGATCGTCGCGCGGATCCGCTTCAGGATCGCGTGCGTTTCCGGCAGGTTCTCGTTGTTGGTGCCTTCGCGCTCGACCAGGTACGGCACCGCGTCGAGCCGCAGCCCGTCGATGCCGAGATCGAGCCAGAAGCGCATCACCTGGATCACCTCGCGCACGACGGCCGGGTTGTCGAAGTTCAGGTCCGGCTGGTGCGAGTAGAAGCGGTGCCAGTAGTACTGGCCGGCCACCGGGTCGTGCGTCCAGTTCGATGTTTCGGTATCCAGAAAGATGATCCGCGTGCCCGCGTATTTCGTGTCGGTGTCGGACCACACGTAGTAGTCGCGATGCATCGAGCCGGGCTTCGCGCGCCGTGCGCGCTGGAACCACGGATGCTGGTCCGACGTGTGGTTGATCACCAGCTCGGTGATCACGCGGATGCCGCGCGCGTGCGCTTCGCGAATGAAGCGCCGCACGTCGGCGAGCGTGCCGTAGTCGGGATGCACGTCGCGGTAGTCGGCGATGTCGTAGCCGTCGTCGCGGCGCGGCGACGGGTAGAACGGCAGCAGCCAGATCGTGTCGACGCCGAGCTCGGCGATGTAGTCGAGCTTCATGATCAGGCCCGGGAAGTCGCCGATCCCGTCGTTGTTCGAGTCGTAGAACGACTTCACGTGTACCTGGTAGATGATCGCGTCCTTGTACCACAGCGGATCGTCCGCGCAGAGGGCGGGCGCGCGGCGCCGTGAACGGCGCCGGCGCGGCGTGCCGGCCGGTGCGAGGGACGGGAATTGCGCGCGACGCACGTCGTCGAGGGGATCTTCGCGTTTCATCATCCGTGTGCTCCGGAATGGCCCCGGGCATCGGCCGGGTCGGGCGCCGCCGCTCGCGCGGCGCCGGGAGACGGCGCGAGCCGCCAGATCGCATACGGCCGCACGTGCGGGTCGAGCGATACGTACTGGCGATGCCCGCGCCAGGTTTCGGCATGCGCGGCGTCCTGCTCGAGCGCGTCGAGCGGTTCGCCGTCGACGAGCCCGAAGCCACGCCACAGCGCCGCATCGAGCGTGAAATTCGCGGCCTGCGGATGCCACGGGTCGAGGCTGATCGCCACCGCGACGACGCTGTCGTACGCGGGCGTCGCCTTCACGAACACCAGCACCTGGTCGTTGTCCGCATCGACGAAGGTGAGGCCGAGATGGGTCTGCAGCGCCGGATGGTCGCGCCGCGCGCGATTGAGCCGCGCGATTTCGCCGCCGATGTGCGCGGCCTTGCGCCAGTCGCGCACGCGCAGCTCGTATTTCTCCGCGTCCGCGTATTCCTCGCTGTCGGGCAGCGGCGCCGATTCGCCGATCTCGAAGCCCGAGTACAGGCCCCACGACCCGGCGAGCGTCGCCGCCAGCGCCGCGCGGATCACGAACTGCGAGCGCGGCGCGTTCTGCAGGTGGCGCGGATTGATGTCGGGCGTGTTCACGAAGAAGTTCGGCCGGAAGAACTCGCGTGCGGGGCCGGCCGTCAGCTCGGTCAGGTAGTCGATGAATTCGCGCTTCGTCTCGCGCCACGTGAAATACGTGTACGACTGCGAGAAGCCGACCTTCGCGAGCCGGTACATCATTCCCGGCCGCGTGAACGCCTCCGACAGGAACACCACGTCCGGATGCTTGCCGCGCACGTCCGCGATCATCCATGCCCAGAACGGCAGCGGCTTCGTGTGCGGATTGTCGACGCGGAAGATCCGCACGCCGGCGTCGACCCAGAACAGCACCGCGTCGCGCAGCGCGACCCACAGGTCGGGCAGCGCGTCCGGCGCGTAGAAATCGGGGTTCACGATGTCCTGGTAGCGCTTCGGCGGATTCTCCGCATAGCGCAGCGAGCCGTCGGGCCGCCACGCGAACCAGCCCGGATGCGCGGCGAGCCACGGATGATCGGGCGAGCACTGGATCGCGAAATCGAGCGCGATCTCGAGCCCCTGCGCATGCGCCGCGTCGACCAGCGTGCGGAACGACGCGAGCGTGCCGAGCTGCGGATGCACGGCCGTGTGGCCGCCTTCGGGCGAGCCGATCGCGTACGGGCTGCCGACGTCGTCGGGGCCGGCCGTCAGCGTGTTGTTGCGGCCCTTGCGCGCGGTCGTGCCGATCGGATGGATCGGCGGGAAATACAGCACGTCGAAACCCATGTCGCGGATGCGCGGCAATTGCGCGATCACGTCGTCGAACGTGCCGTGCCGGTGCGGGTCGTTGCTCGCCGAGCGCGGGAACATCTCGTACCAGCTCGAGAAGCGCGCGGCGCGGCGTTCGACGTCGACCGGGTAGACGGCATCGTCGTGCGTGACGAACGGCCGGTAGCGCAGCGCCGCGTACGCATCGGCGAGCGCGGACGCGCCGAGCAGTTCGAGCCGCTTGTCGGGCGATGCGTCGTTGAATTCCGCCGTGAGCTGTTCCATCCGCGTGCGCGCGCGCCGGTCGACCGGATCGGCATGCTTCAACGCGCTCGCGAGCAGCAGCTGCGCCTCGCGTAGCTCCAGCGTCACGTCCTGGCCGGCCGCGCGCTTCTTCGCAATGTCGGTGACGAGCGACGCCCAGTCGTCGCGCCATGCGATCACGCGGAACGCGTGGCGGCCGAGCCGGTCGAGTGAGATGCGCGCGTGCCAGCGATCGTTCGGCTCCGCGACGAACGGCACTTCGCGCCATGTGTCCTCGTCGTCCGCCCGCCATTGCAGCGCGGCCGCGAGATGCGCGTGGCCGTCCATGAAGATCGATGCGTGTACAACCAGTGTTTCGCCGATCACGCGCTTGATCGCGAAGCGGCCGCCGTCGACCGCCGGCTCGACGCGCTCGATCGCGATCCGGTCGGCCGCGAGCGCGGCCGACAGCGCGGTGCGCTCGCCCGCGGCATCGGTGCGAGCGAGCGCGGGCGGCGCGCGCCGCGCGTCGAGCAGCGCATAGCCGCCGGGCTCGAGCGTGAAGGCTTGCAGCGCGACCGGCGCGGTGGGCGCCGGCTTGCGCGCGCCGTTCGGTGGCGAGACGTGCGTGAAGCCACCCGGCACGCCGGGCAGGATCGTCGCGGGATCGACGTGCGTCGGCGCGTCGAGATCGGGATTCAGCGCGATCAGCAGCGCCGTGTCGTCGTGTTCGAGCGACGGACCGCTGCCGCGCAGCAGCGCCGTCGCGCGCGCGCCCGGCGCGCTCAGTTGCGCGATTTCGCCGCGCTCGGCCGCGAGCGGTGTCGCGCGGCGCCATGCATTCGCGTCGGCAATCGCGCCCGACAGATCGAAGCGCGCGTCGTCCAGCGCGGCGCGGAAGCGTGCGGCGTCCGCGTCGCGCGCCATCAGCGGCAGCGTGACGCCGCGCTCGAAGCCCATTGGCACGAGCCAGCCGGTGCCGACCGCGGCGGCGGTCCACAACGCGCGGTGGTACGCGCGGGCGACCGTCTCGTCCGGCGCGGTGTTCCAGTTGTCGGCGAGGCGCGGGCCGTCGATTGCGTCGGGAAACGCGATCGGCGAGCCGATGCGCCGCAGCAGCCGGTGTTCGTCGACGAACCACGGCGCGTGCAGGTCCCACCAGCGGACCGACGAGAACACCGCATCGAAGCCCGCCGCTTCGAGTTGGGCGAGCGCGTCGCGCGCATGGCCGGGCACGCCGGCCAGCACCGCGACGTCCGGGCGCGCGCGGCGCAGCGCCGCGCGCCAGCCGGGCCACCACGCGGCCGGCAGGTGATGCGGCGCGTCGATCAGGAAACCCGATGCTCCGGCATCCGCGAACGTGGCGAGGTGCGTGCACCACCACGCGGACAGCGCGTCGTGCGCGGCGTCTTCCCCGACCTGGGCATGCGCGATGTCCATTTCATGGGCGGCGCTGCGCGGATCGATCAACGCGTCGTCGTGCGCGCGCTCGACGTACCAGTCCGGATGCTCGGCGCGCAGCGGGTTGTCGCGCGCGATGCGGTCCGGCACCACTTCGAGCAGCACGCGCAGCCCGTGGCCGTGCGCGAGCTGCGCGAGCCGCGAGAATGTCTCGAGCGCACCGGCGCGCGTCGTGAACGTCGCGGCCGGCCGGTGGAAATCGGCGACGTGGCGCGGGAAGCCCGCGACGCTGGCGGCCCAGAAGCCGCCGATCAGCACGTGGTCGAAGCCCATGCCGGCGATGTGCTGGAACGTGTCGGGCCATGCATCGAGCGGGCCGACGAGGCGGGCGTCGCAGAAGTAGATGTGAGGAGCGAAGGGTGGTGTGGGGTTCATGGGTAGCGTGTGCGGGCGGCGGCCGGATCGGCAACAGGTATGCCCGCCGCAATGCGTGTTCCTGCTGTGAGGCGGGCGGTCCTGTAAACGCTTCGGCAGGGTTCGCTACGGCTCGGATGCTCGTTTTTTGCATCCTGGCGCGCGGTGTCAGCGCTTTTACGCGGGGTCGCGTGATCGACGAGGGGGCCGGCCGAGTGAAACTTTTGCCAATGGCGTCGAGCGGGCGATGAAAAACTCGGCGCATGCGCTGGCATCGTCACCGACAACCCCGTAAGCAGCCGGCGGCGCCACGCAACACACCCTCACATTCGCGGAATCGATCGAATATCCGAACTGTCACCAGTAGCCGCATCATCGTCCGCTTCCGGAATCGGCACGCCAGGGTCGTAGCGCACCGCCGCCCCATGCTCGATCCGGTGCGCGAACGACGGCGGAGCGTCGACCTCGTCGCCGAAGCGCGCACGCACGAACGCGCGCAGCACCGCGGTGCGCACGTCCGGCGCGTGTGCCGCGCAGGTGGACGGGCCGTCGATGAAGCTGGCGTCGCATTCGACGCCGTCGCCGCGCCGCACGATCCGCAGGTCGGCCACGCGCTCGAGCACCGCGCCCGCATCGGCCCACGACGCCGACGGCGCGAAATGCGCGTCGAGGCGGCGCAACGCGTCGCACGCGCCGGTCAGGATCACCTTCGGGTCGACGGCCGTGAAGCACAGCGTGTCTTCGTCATCCGCGCACAACGCGCGTGCGCACCAGTAATCGAGGGCGGTTCCGGCGAGTTCGTCGGTTCGCATCGGCAAGCTCCGTCAGGTTTCATCAGGCTGGGGCGCTCGTCGCGCAAGCGGCGTGCCCGGCGTCGCACGCATGCGCGCGACGAGCGGGTAGTGATCGGACGCGCGCCGCGCGCGCATGCTGCGATGCACGTTCACGTCGACGAGCCACTCGCCGGGATGGATCCAGATCCGGTCGAGCGAGAATACCGGGTACAGCGTCGGGAACGTGCGCGGCGCCGGCGCGCGCCGGAACCGCGTGACGAGCGCCTGCAGCGCGCGGCCGCGCACGAACCATTCGTTGATGTCGCCCATCAGGATCACCGGCATCGCGCCGGTGTCGAACGCGGCGAGCAGCCGCTGCACCTGCGCGCTGCGCTCGCTCGCCGACAGCCCGAGATGGGTCGCGACCACGCGGATCATGCCCGCGCTGCTGTCGATGTCCGCATCGAGCGCGCCGCGCGGCTCGCGCTGGTGAAACGACAGGTCCAGCGTGCGCGCCGCGCGAATCGGGCAGCGCGACAGCACGGCGTTGCCGTAACGGCGCTCGGGCGTGTCGATGGTCGGGCCGGCCACCGCGTGCATACCGGTGGCGTCGCGCAGGTGCGCGAGCACGTCGGGCGCGTGCGTGCCGCCGAGCGGCACTTCCTGCAGCGCGATCACGTCCGCGTCGAGTTCGTGGATCACCTGCGCGATCCGGTGGGCCGCGCGCGTGTGCCACTTGCCGTAGCCGCCGCGGATGTTGTACGTCGCGATCCGCAGGTCGCGCCCGCCCGGCGCGGCGGGGGGCGGGCCGTCGGACGTGATGATGTCCGGCGGCGGGGCCGGTTGCACGCTCAGCGCCATCGTCGCAGCACCCTGACGAGCAGCACCGACACGCCGACCAGCACGGCGCCGATCGCCGCGAGCCACGCGAACGCGCCGGGCCCCGGATGGCTGAACGCGGCGGTCAGCTGGTGCGCGAACGTGACGGTCAGCACGATACCGGGCAGCATCCCGATCGCGGTGCCGACCAGATAGTCGCGCAGGCCGATGTGCGATGCGCCGGCGACCAGGTTCACGATCGTGAACGGCGCGATCGGCAGCAGCCGCAGCACGGCCATCGCGACCACGCCGCGCCGGCCGAGGTGTTCGCTGAGCCGGTTCGCGCGCGCGCCCGCGAGCCGGCGCACCGCGTCGCGCCCGAGCCAGTGTCCGATCCCGTAGGTCGTGGCGGCGGCCGCCATCGTGCCGAGCGCCGCATACGCGAAGCCCGGCCACGCGCCGAACACCAGGCCCGTCACCGTGATCAGCAGCGTGATCGGCACCGACAGCGTCGCCGCGATCACGTAGCCGGCCAGCAGCAACGCGGGCGCACCGGGCAGCTGCGCGGCGTGAGCGGCCAATCGCGCGAGCGACGCGATGTTCAGTTCCTTGCCGAGCGGCGAGAAGCGCCACGCGAGCGCGAGCGCCGCGACCAGCAGCACGGCCGCGCCGAGCACGAAGAAGCGCGCGGTCAGCACGCGGTGCTGCTCGCGCGGCACGAACTCGCGGACAAAGCGGTCCGGCTCGATGGGCTGCTCGGGGTCGAGCCGCGCGCTGACCGGCACCAGCGCGTCGAGTTGCGGCGTCACGACCGGCTCGAGCGTGCGCAGCGTGCGGCCGGGCTTGTCGCGCAATCCGTCGAGCACGCTATTCGGACGTTCGTCATGCGCGAGCGCGGCGGCAACCTCGGCCGGCGTCGTGTCGAGATGTTCGGCCAGCAGCCGGTCGCGTAGGCCGGCAATCGCGGTGCGGATGCGCGGCTCGCCGGCCGCGACGAGCGCGATGCAGCATTCGGTGTCGAGCACCATCGACCGGTTATTGAGGTTCGCGCTGCCGATCACGATGCATTCGTCGTCGGCGATCGCGATCTTGCTGTGCACGTTCACGCATGCGTCCCCAAGCCCGTCGACATGCGGATACAGCAGCCGATAGCGGTCGAAACGGTCGGCGGCCTTGAGCGTGCCATGCAGCCGCGCGCGCAGCACGCCCATCGTCGCTTCCTGCAGCCAGCCGCTCTGCACGCGCGGTGCGACGACCGTCACGTCGGGCCCCTCCGGATCGGCGAGCCGCTCGGACAGCGTTTCGCGCACCACCGCCGCGGTGAAATACTGGTTCTCGATATACAGGTGCCGGCGCGCGGCGCGGATCGTGCCCTCGACGAGCGCGGACACCTGCCGCACCGGCTCGCGATCGCGGTGGCGCGGCGCCGTGTAGGCGATGCCGAGCCGCACGTCGCGCAGGTCGACGCGCGCATCGGGCGGCCACGGATCGACGTCTTCCTCACGATCGAGATGCCGCTGCGCGCGGATCGCGATCGGACGCCCGCATGCATTGAACCAGCGCGCGCGCGCCTGCTTGCCGATCGCGGCGGCCGCGTCGCCGTCGAACATCGCCTGCACGTCGTGAAACGGCCCGTACGGCATCCCGTGCGCGTCGCGGCGGCGCGGATCGTCGGCCGCGTGCGCGGGCGTATCCCAGCGTGCGCGTGTGAGGTCGAGCCCGCCGACGAATGCGAGCCGGTCGTCGATCACGACGAGTTTCTGGTGATGCGATGCACCGCGCGGATGCGTGTCGTCGAGCCGGAACCGGATGCCGCGATGCGCGCGCCACGCGGCGCGATAGACGGGCGGCCAGTCGCGCTCGAGCGCATAGATCATCGCGAAGTCCCACGCGAGCACGTAGATGCGCAGGTTGTGCCGCGACGATGCCAGCGCGTGTAGAAACGCGGCGAGCGTGTCGGGCAGGCCGTCGCCGGGATCGGCAGGCGGCAGGTGCATGCGGCTGTCGACGTCCCAGCCGACGATGAACACCGTATGGCGCGCCCGCAGCAGCGCGGCACGCAGCGTCGCGAAATAGGCGTCGCCGTCCACCAGCATCGCGAAGCGGTCCGCATGGCGGATCGTGTCGCAGTTGCGCCCGCGCTCGAGCAGCCCGTGGCGCAGCGGCTCGTCCGTGCGCGACGGGTCGGCTGTCGCGTGATCGGAGCGCGCCGTCGCGACGCTGGCGCGCGTCATGCGTCCCGGCACGATCATCGGGCGTCGACGTCCCGGTCGCCGTCGATGCGTTGCAGCAGCACGTCGCAACGCGCGCGCAGCGCCTGCAGTTCCGGTGAATCGGCGTCGAGCCGGATGCGTTCGCCGCTGTCCGGATCGCCGTACGCGCACGCGATCTCGTAGATGCCTTGCGCAATCGTGGCGGACGCGTCCGCGATCCTGATCCGGTCGAGCCAGCCGCATTCGGCGTGATGGCATGCGAGCCACGCGCGCAGCGCGCCGACCGTCTGGCTGGTCGTCATCCACGCGCCGCCGCGCATGCGCGCCGTCAGCTGGCTCGTTACGAGGTAGGAGAGCAGGTCGGTCTGAGTCACGCAAAACTCCTTGAAGAAGTATCGGGGCGACAGGTCCGTACGCCGGCGAGGTTTTGCAGCGCCGCGCAGATCGCCGCAAATTCCGCGCCGCTCGTGCGCGAGAACGACACCGAGATGTCGTCCGTGTCCGGATCGTCGTCCGACTGCTGGACGATGAATCGCTTCACGCGCACGCGGTCGGTGCCGAGCGTGTCGTGCAGCGTGTCGATCATCGTGGCCTCCTTTCGTTGGGTGTACTAGAGTGGTTCGATACCCGGTTTGATGTCCGGTTCGATGCTCAATAGGGACGCAAGGCCCGTGCCGGATCGGCCGATACCGGGCACGCCGCGTGCGCGCGGGGCCGACGGCGCGCGCGGCAATCATGCGGCGCGCATTTTTTGCATCTTTATCGCAGATAAGTACAGGGGGCCAGGATGCAACATCAACAGGACGCACAGGTTCGCGACCCGTATCGCGGCCACGAGATTCGCGTGTGGGCGCGCCGCAACGCGCGGGGCGCGTGGGACGACGAGGTGCAGGTGTATGTCGACGGCGCGCGCATCGAGTTGTACGTACCCGAGCCGGCCGGCACGGAGTGGCTGACCGAGGACGAGGCGCTGCGGGCGGGCGTCGAGCGCGGGCGCTATCTGGTGGACAAGCGCGTCGACGACGACTGATTCCACCGGCACGGTGTTGGCACGCGCGTCCGGCAGGGAGGCGCGTGCCGGGGAACGAAGCCGGGGAAGGCGATCGCGGAGACCCGGCCGATGCCGGTCATGCGGACGATTCAGGCGTTACGGCCGCGCCGCGATCTCATCCAGATGCCACAGCAGATCCGCCGGATCGTCATACACGCGCAGCGCGCCCGCGCGTTCCAGCTCGTCGCTGCCGTAACCGCCCGACAGCAGCCCGACGCCCAGCGCCCGGCAGCGGCTCGCGGCGAGCATGTCCCAGATGCTGTCACCGACCACGACCGTATGTTCGATCGGCACGTTCAGTTTCGCGGCGGCGGTGAGGAACAGGTCGGGATCCGGCTTCGCATACTTCACCTGGTCGCGCGTGACGACCACGTTCTTCGCCGGATCGACGCCGAGTGCCTCCAGATTGATCGCGGCGGTTTCCATCCGACCGCTGGTTGCGATCGCCCACCGAATGCCGGCATTCGTCAGCGCGGCCAGCAGCTCGCGTGCACCGGGCAGCGGCCGGACCTGCGCGCGCAGCCGCTGGTACGCGGCCGCGTGCAGCCGCGCGAGCCGCTCGACGCGCTCGGCGTCGATGTCGCCGGCCGTCTCGCGCAGCAGCTGGTTCAGGAACAGGCCACCGCTCATCCCGATCTTGCGGTGGATGCGCCACACCGACAGCTCGATGCCCTCGGCGTCGAGCGCTTCCTTCCACGCGAGCACGTGCTGATAGACGCTGTCGACGAGCGTGCCGTCGAGATCGAACAGAAACGACGTTTCAATGCGCATGTGAATCTCCTGGCCCGATGACGTTCGGGCGATTCGTTCGGGGAAAGCGGATTCGACACATTATCGGCGCAAGGCCGTGTCATCGCCGTGTTCGCGCATCGCGGCCGGGAGCGGCGTTTCAAGCGCCGCTGGTACAATCGCGCCGATGCGCCGGGCCGGCTGCCCGCGCCGCCAACCTTCGTCGAATTCCCGTATGGCAACCCCGGACGCCGTCAGTTCCGAACAGTCGTGGTGGGGCGTTCTGGCCCTGGCACTCACTGCCTTCATCTTCAATACCACCGAATTCGTGCCCGTCGCGCTGCTGAGCGCGATCGGCGACAGCCTGCAGATGCAGCCGACCGCCGTCGGCCTGATGCTGACGATCTACGCGTGGGCCGTCGCCGTCGTGTCGCTGCCGCTGACGTTCGTCACGCGGCACGTCGAGCGCCGCAAGCTGCTGAGCTGCGCGCTGCTGGTGTTCATCGGCAGCCATGTCCTCACCGGCGTCGCGTGGAATTTCACGGTGCTGATGCTTGGCCGGCTCGGCATCGCGTGCGCGCATGCGGTGTTCTGGTCGATTTCCGTCCCGCTGGCCGTGCGGCTCGCGCCGAGCGACCGCAAAAGCCGCGCGCTCGGCCTGCTCGCGATGGGCACGGCGACCGCGATGGTCGCCGGCATTCCGCTCGGGCGCGTGATCGGCGAGGCGCTCGGCTGGCGCGTCACGTTCCTCGTGATCGGTAGCGCGGCGGCCGTCGCATTGCTCGCGCTGCGCATGACGCTGCCGACGCTCCCCAGCCAGGGCGCCGGCTCGCTCGCGAGCATCGGCACGTTCCTGCGCAAGCCGGCGCTGGTGGCGCTGTACGCGATCACCGTGCTGGTGATCTCCGCGCACTTCACGTCGTATACGTACGTCGAGCCGTTCGTGCAGAGCGTCAATCATGCGAGCAGCAGCCGGATTACCTACGTGCTGATCCTGTTCGGCGTCGCCGGCGTGCCGGCCGCGCTCTGCTTCAATCGCGTGTTTCCGGAGCGGCCGGCCGATTTCCTGCTCGCGTCGATCATCGCGTTGTCGGCCTGTCTGCTGATCCTGTTCCCGAGCGCGCTGAACATCGTCACGCTGTCCGTTCACACGCTGGTGTGGGGCGGCGCGATCGTCTGCTTCGGTCTCGCGATGCAGGCGTGGGTGCTGAAGCTGGCGCCCGAGGCGACCGATCTCGCCGTGTCGATTTTTTCCGGGCTGTACAACGTCGGGATCGGCGCCGGCGCGCTGCTCGGCAACCATATCGCCGGGGCGTTCGGGCTGCCGTGGATCGGCACGTTCGGCGGGGTGGTCGGGATCTTCTCGGCCGGGATCGCGTGGGCCGCGTTGCGGCTGCATGAGCGGCGGGCGGTGGCGTAGCGGGCCGATTCACCGTCGCGCCGGCGATCGACGATCACGCCGCCATGGCGGCATCAACCTGTCACGCTCGACGATCGCGGCGGCGGGTTCGCGCGATGACCCGGTAGACACCCGAGCAAGCGGTTCGCGACGGGGGATGCGACGGCGGCGATCGGGTTCGCAAGGAATCGGGCAGGGCGATCGCGTGGCCGCGATCGTTTCATGCCCATCGCCGCACGTCGCACGCCGCACGTTGCGCGCCGCGTCAATGCAGCCCGTCAGCCCTGATCCCCGCAGCATCGAGCCGCCTGAGCTTCGCGTACAGCGTCGTGCGTGAAATGCCGAGTTGCCGCGCGGCCGCCGACACATTGCCGTCGTGTTCGCGCAGCGCGCGGCGGATGGCTTCGAGCGACTGTTCGTGCAGGCTTGCCTGCGGGCTGGCGGCCGCCGCCGCGGTGCATACATCGGCGTCGTCGTCGAGCACATCGGCATGGCGCGCCGTCGTCGCCCGATCGAGCGGCGCGCGCAGCGTGCGCACCCATACGTGGCTACCATCGTCGCGCGCGATTCGCTGCGGCGTGCGCGCCGGTGTCAGCAAACGACGCTGTTGCGCGGGCGTCGCACCGGGAAACAGTTGCCGGAGGTCGTACGGCGCGACCGGCCCTGCGGGCGCGAGATCGAGCATCTGCCGGGCAAGCCGGCTCACCGCGCGCACGCGGCCCGCTCCGTCGAGCGCGATGACGCCGGCGAGCGGCGTGCCGAGCCAGCGCGGATCGTGCTGGACCTGCAGCAAATGGCAGTCGCGCAACATCGCATACAGCCGCTGCTCGGCGGACAGCGCCGCGTGCCGGAACTGCTCGCGCAGCTGCACGACGTTGCGCCGGCCGATGCCGGTGATGTCGAGCGCGCCGATCACTTCGCCGTCGAGGCCGACCAGCGGCACCGCGAGGCAGAATACCCGCGAGAACTCGTCGAGATAGTGCTGGGCGCCCGCGACGACGGCCTCGGCGCCGTCGTGAATCACGCAGCTCGGCGCGGTCGTGCCGATGTTCGGTTCGACGATCCGGCGGCCGGCGACGATCGGCGTCAGCAGCGCGTCGTCGCATTGCGGGCTGCGCCGTGCATGCACGATCGTGCCGCGCGGATTGACGCAGAAGATCGTCCAATCGCGGCCGCCGAACGCCGCCCACAGCGGCTCGATTTCCTGCGCGACGCAACGGTAGAGCCGCCGGTCCGCGCGCGATTCGTCGAGCTCGCGCTGCATTTCATAGCGGGCGTGTTGCCATGGCCGCAGGCCGGCGTCGCGCGAACGCAGCCACGAGCGCGCGACGCTGGCCGGCAAAGCCGTTTCGGGCAGCGGCTCGCCCGCCGCGAACCGGGCGCGGAGCCGGTCGAGATCGACCAGCCGTGCAGGAGATTCAGGGGCTGTATTCACACATGCGCTCCATGTGAGGCGAATGGCCGGGCCGGGCATGCCGGCCGGCGTGTCGCGCGAATGCGTAATATAGCCCGGCGCCCGAAGCGGGGTATCGTCGTGCCGTGCAAGGGCGCACGCCGCGTGCCGCCGATTTGCATCGGGGTGCCGCCGGCGGCGCCACGCGCTCAATGCGGCAACCGCAGGATCGGTTTGAGCGTGATGCCGCTGCTGCTGTCCGCGGCGGCCTGGTTGATCTGCTCGAGCGGATAGAACTTCACCAGCCGGTCGAAGGGGAACCGGCCTTGCAGATGCAGCTGCACGAGTTGCGGAATGAAGGTCTGCGGCACGCTGTCGCCTTCGACGATCCCGCGGATCGTGTGCCCGCCGAGCAGCAGGCTGTTCACGTCGAATTCGGCCTTCGTGCCGAGCTTCGGCGCGCCGACCACGCCCATCGTGCCGCGCGAGCCGAGCGCGTCGATCCCTTGCGACAGCACGGCCGGCAGCCCGGTCGATTCGAGCGCGTAGTCGACGCCGCCGCCGGTGATCTCGCGGATCGCGTCGACGACGTCGACTTCCTTGCTGTTGATCGCGTGCGTCGCGCCGAGCTCCAGCGCCAGCGCGAGCCGCGACGGCACGATGTCGACGGCGATGATCGTCGTCGCGCCGGCGATACGCGCGGCCATCACGGCGCTCATCCCGACCGCGCCCGCGCCGAAGCTCGCGAAGCTGCTACCCGTGCGTACCGCGAGCGAATTGATCACCGCGCCCGCGCCGGTCTGGATCCCGCAGCCGAGCGGGCCGAGCAGTTCGAGCGGCGCTTCCTTCGGCACCTTGATCGCGTTGTTCTCGCGCGCGAGCGCGTAGCTCGCGAACGACGACTGCGCGAAGAAATGATCGTGCAGCGGTTCGCCGGCTGCGTCGCGGATGGCCGTCTGTCCGTCGGCATCGGCACCGCCGAAGTTCAGCGCGAAGAACTGCCGGCAATACGCGCCGTGACCGCCGGCGCACGACGCGCAATGGCCGCACGCGCCGTAGGTGAGCACGACGTGATCGCCGGCGGCGAGTGTCTTCACGTTCGGGCCGACCACCTCGACCACGCCGGCGCCTTCGTGACCGAGCACGGCCGGCAGCGGCACCGGATAGTACTGGTCGCGCACGATCAGGTCGGTGTGGCACAGGCCCGTCGCGACGACGCGCACCAGCACCTCGTCGCCGCTCGGCGCGCGGATCCGGGCCGGTTCGATCGAGAAGGGCGCGCCGGCGGCGCGGGCGACGGCCGCGGTGACGGCGCGCGTATCGTTTTCGGTATACATGGTCGGTTTCCTCGTCAAATCGGATACAGCGGCGCTTCGCCCTTGATCGTCAGCCATTGCCACTGCGTGAATTCTTCCCAGTTTGCCGCACCGCCGATGCTCGAGCCATTGCCCGATGCGCCGACGCCGCCGAACGGGTTGATCGCTTCGTCGTTGACCGTCTGGTCGTTGATGTGCAGCAGCCCGGTGTTCAGCCGCTCGCCGATCCGGAGCGCACGGCCGACGTCGGCGGACAGGATCGCCATCGACAGCCCGTACTCGGTGCGGTTCGCGAGCGCGATCGCGTCTTCGTCGGTATCGAACGGCACGACGATCGCGACCGGCCCGAAGATTTCCTCGTCGAACGCCGGATTGCCCGGCGCGACGCCGCTCAGCACGGTCGGCTCGAAGAACAGGTCGCGATGGCCGCCGCCCGTCTCGACGCGTGCGCCGGCGCGACGAGCCGCGTCGACCACGCTCGCCGCATGGTCGCGTTGCGCGGCGTTGATCAGCGGGCCGAGGCCGACGTCACCGCTGGCCGGATCGCCGACACGCAGGCTTTGCGCCTTCTCGACGAGCTTCGCGACGAAGCGGTCGTGAATCGCGCGCTGCACGAGCACGCGGCCGGTTGCCATGCAGATCTGGCCTTGATGCAGATACGCGCCCCATGCGGTGTTGGCGACCGCGCGGTCGAGATCGGCGTCGTCGAGCACGATCAGCGAATTCTTGCCGCCGAGTTCCAGCGACGCCTTCTTCAGATGGCGGCCGGCCGCTTCGCCGACCTTGCGCCCGGCCGCGGTGGAGCCGGTGAACTGGATCATTGCGACATGCGGATCGGCGACCAGCGCGGCACCGGCCGCGCCATCGCCGGGCAGCACGTGTAGCACGCCTGCCGGCAAGCCGGCGAGTTCGAACACGCGCGCGATCGCGACGCCGCCGCACACGGCGGTGCGCGCATCGGGTTTCAGCACGACGGCGTTGCCGAGCGCGAGCGCCGGCGCGACCGCGCGCATCGCGAGGTACAGCGGGAAGTTGAACGGCGAGATCACGCCGACCACGCCGCGCGGGCGACGACGCGCGAGCGACAGCCGGCCGGCCGCCGACGGCAGCACTTCGCCGGCCGCGCGCGACGGCAGCCCGGCCGCTTCGTGCAGCGCCTTGATCGTGACGGACGTCTCGAACGACGCCTTCGCGCGCGTCGAGCCGCTTTCGCGCACGAGCCAGTCGACGATCGCATCGAAGTGCGTTTCGGCGACGGCCGCCGCGCGACGCAGGACCGCCGCCCGCTCGTCGTACGGCAGGCCGAACCATGCGGGCTGCGCGCGATGCGCGGCGGCCGACGCGTCAGTGATGGCCGCGCTGTCGGCGAGGCCGATGCGGCCGAGTGTGTTGCCGGTCGCCGGTTCGATCACGTCGGCGGCGTGCGCGCTCGCGTGCCAGCGTCCGTTGAAAGTCTTGCCGCGCCAGACGTCGGCGTCAAACAGTGCGGTGTTGGTGCTGGTTCTGCTATCCATTTACGCTCCTGAGGACATTCGGATCGGCCGGATCGGGTGTTGCTTGGGGGCTTGGGTGTCGACCGGCATGCGGGCGAGGGTAGGCAGGGGCGGGGAAACGGGGCTATACGGGTTTGTTCGCACCCGGCGGGCCTGCGCGGAGCGGGGTGCGTTTGTGGTTATGTGTGCGGAAACTGAACAGTCGTTGCGTGGGTTGGTGCGGCACGCCGGTTGATGACACTGGGGGGATTGGTGGTGCAGCAGTACCTGCGTCGTGTGTGACAAGGCTCAACGCGTAAACCTGTGCTCAGACCTACGCTCACGCTTCTTGGGATTGGCGGTTACGGACCGGAGCGGGCGGTGATCCTGCGCCACTAGGTCGGCCACTACCAATGTGGAGTGCAGGCGTGTCGGCCGCCAAGTTTTTGGGGGAAGCGAACGATCACGCTATCGCCTGTGTTTGAAGATGATACGATACTCTCGAATCCTATACCCAAACCTGACAAGACCATTAAAGGAAATAGACTCGTGGCCACCGTTTTTCTGGAAGACACGCGCGTGAAATGCCTCTCCGGGCTTGGGCAGCTGGATGTTAAGGAATATCTGGAGATGATCAACGAGGTCTATCGAGACAGCGGTGGCATACCCGGGCAGCGAGCTCCACTCAAAACAAAGACCGGGATCAATATCCGCAAACGCATGATTGATGACATTAAGATGGGTGCAATTCTGCCACCTATTGTTATCGGTGCGGTGGTTCCATCGGATATTTTTGATAAGGCTTTGAATTTTGAGTCGAACGATGACTTTGCTGGGCTTATTCGAAGCATTGACAAGTCTACCCTTTCGATTATTGATGGTATGCAGCGGACGACAGCACTCGACGCGGCAATCAACCAGACCGATCCTGGCGATTTCAATAAAGTTATTCGCATCGACCTATGGCTTGCCAAGAATATCGACAGCCTTGTGTATCGCATGCTTGTACTCAATACCGGTCAAGTCCCCTGGGACATCAAGCGCCAGCTAGAAACAATCTACAAACAGGTCTTGCTGGAAATACAAAAGCAGGTCCCCAATATCGATGTTTTCAACATCGACGAGAAGGAAAGGCGGAGCGGTGCTGGGCAGTATCGATCGACGCGGATAGTAGAGTTATTCTTGGCGTTCACCTCGAGAAAGCCGCACATTGAAGTGAAAGAGAAGGTCGCCGAGGATTTTGCGCGAATGGATGCGACGGAAGCTACGGCGAACGAGCAAGCCCTTCCCGCATTCATCGAAACAATGAAGCTTCTCGCAGAACTTGATCGGGCGTTCGCAACAACAGCTACGCCAACTGAATATATTGATGAAAGCACCCGTTTTAAGGAGGGTCGCGATATCTTTACTAGCGCCCCGGCAAGCATTGCCTTTTCAGCTGCGGCGGCGCAGTATTTACTAGGTCGACCAGGCTATTCCTTTGAATTCGAAAACCTAAGAATGAAACTGGATTCCCTTCATGCGAGCATCGAGAAAATTGCAGGAAAAATCAATGTTGCGGCCTCAAAAGCAGAATTCGTTGATTATCTAACGCTAAACCAGAAGATATCGGCGCGATCCGGTCGCATTGGCGAGTACGAGCGGGAGTTTTTTTTCCGAGCATTTGAGCACATGTTTGCTCACGCAGACGATCTCGAAAGTCTTACCCCATGCTGGTCAGCGTATAAATGACAAAGAACGTAAAGCGATTGTCGCGAGCTCTCCTTGAAAAATTCTCGGACTCTAACGGGAGACCTGTTGTAGGAAAACTTAGCGCACCGGAGGACTTGGCCGCTGAGATCGATACTCTTCAACAGTTGACCGTCGGCGACACTTGGCAATCAGCCAGTGGTGCGAGAGTCTTTGAATTTCTTCATCAGGACAATTACTGCATTGCGCTCACTTTCGTACCCTCGGAGGACGAACAAGCATTATTGCACGAGCAAAGCGAAGGCACGATTAACAAGATAGATGTTCCCGGATCCATATTCCTTCTCCTCGCCGAGCGTCTTGATCTGCGCCCTATCCGGTTGGATCCGCAATGGGTGGAGGAGCACATAGCCGGGCCAGCTGAAGAAGTTGGTGTGGATCTTGACGTTGTCAAGGAATGCTTGGAAGGGGTATCTGTCTTCCAACTAAGCAGTGAGTCAATTTTCAGGAAGCCGACGTCGGGACGGTACGTTGCGAATTATATTTGCACTTTCGATGTGCGCTTCACGAGTGACAATCGGCTTACACCTCGTTCGCTGGAGATGGTGCGCGAAATATTCCTTCAGGAAAAATACCATCTCATTGAAGATAACTTGTTTTCTGCAATGACAACGCCGTTGCTGCAGCATGCATTTCTGGAAATTTACAGAATTCTGGAATTTGTGTTTGTTTTGCCGCGTGCCGGCGCACTCCTTGAGCAACTTCGGCTTACAGCCGTAACTTTAAACATAAAAATCCTAGATTTCGCAAGATCCTGCAACAAAGAACTCGGATGGAAACGCGTGGAGCGCGATTCGATTGGCAAGTTATTTCGGGAATACGCGACGTCAAACTATGGTGCTTTTCATGCACTAGCTCAAGACTGCAAGCCGTTTTCTGGCCTCGCGATACCGCTGGCGACAGATCCGGAAGATATGCGGACTGCATTTGTAGACAAGCTGGCCGACAAGTATTACGCACTTCGTAATCAAATCGTGCATCAGTTTTGGCCCGAAGAAATTATTCCCTGCGACGACGTTGATTGGCAGGCGCTAATCGAATTCACGCTCGGATGCATTGCCTATTTTTATAATCGGTATCTCAGCAAGACTGCATAGAACCTTGCCAACGAGTGTCCGACGGTTCGTATCGGGACGAATCCGACGTTCGAGTGTCGGCATCGAGGCATGAACCAACGTCTGGAGATGGCCGAACCCGGTCCGTTGGCATCGGGGTGGCGTCCGACGGGTTGAATCCGCAACCCATTGCGGACCTCCACGTAGTTTGGTCTTTACTGACCAAATCGTGCAATCAATGACTTGCATGCATCGGTTCCTACAGCAGATGCCCACAGTTCAGCTGCTTTGATTTCCGGCTCAAGTTTGGCTAGGGCACTTTGATCCCACTGCTCTCGCACCGCACCAAGTGGTAACGCATCTGTTTCTGAATCGATAGCAACGAAAACCAAGAAGTCTGCGTCGTCCGCAGCCGCATCGACCTCATGGCGCAAGCCAGCCAGTCGTCGCGAACCGATCAGGAAGCTCAACTGCCCGTCGAGCATCGCCTGCGACGTTGACACGACCTGTCGACGTATTGACTGAGCAAATTCTTCGTGAGTATTGTATTGGGTCATCTCAATTCATCCTCGCTGTCGAGATCTGTCGCACGGCATGCCTGCAACCCGTTAAGGTCGAAGGTCCGCTCCTGGTCGACCCGGTTGCATCGAACTCTCAGCCGGCTGGCGTATGCCGATCTTGAAGAGACCGTTGCGGCAAGCTTAGGGCTCACACTGGCACATACGATCGATCCAGTTCGTACATACCACAATTGCCATTCAACTGATAACGCACGGATGGGCAGCCTCTCCCTTCGAGGCATAGAATTTGGTGAAACCATGCTCAAGCACAAAGTTCAAGCAGCCTTGGATTCTTACTATACCGAGGCGCTCACCGAAGCCGAACGCGCCTTCGTTCCGTATTTTCGCGAGCTGTCAGCGCCGTTTCTCCTTAGCGTTTCTCAGGCCTACCTCGACGCCCCCGTCCGCGTGATGTTCATCGGAAAGGAAACCAACGGTTGGTTCGACAAGCTGGGAGCATTCTACGAACGTCCAGACGGCATTGATGTCGCGAAAGCTCGTTATGAGGATCAGCACCTCCGTGGCACTGGCAACAGCGAGTTTCTAAGGCAGCGGAAGCGGTTTGCCGATGCGTTCACTGGAGGAGATCAAGCAGCTGTTTGCTGGAACAATTTGATGAAGATGGACTGGCACCGCCCGAGGCATGGCTACTCACGGACGTCGATCGCGCATTCCGCACATTTGTTCAACTTTTCGGTGGCTGCCGTCAGGTTTGAAATCGAACTACTGAAGCCAGATCTGATCATCTTTGGTTGCGGCCACAGTTATGATCGCGCCTTGAAAGCGGTGCTTCCGGATCGTGTGCGAGTAAAGGTTGAGCCAAAGGCTCTTTGGCACTTCCGGTCGAATGGCATCGAGTGCTTTCGAACATTCCATCCCGATGCGTGGGATCACGACGCTCCACGGCCAATCAAACATTACTATCAGGAGATTATCGACACCGCCTCAGCGGTGTTTGCTGAGCGTCTGCAAAGGCAGAGGGCATCGGCCGAAGCTGCCTTGGGTTCTGCCTAACTCACTACGAAGTCGATATCCTCAGGCATCAGCCTTGGGCGTACTGGCACTGCGTTGACGAGTAGCAAGGCAGCAGCCGACGAATGGAGGCTCTGATCTGGTCAGGAGTGCGCCAGTCGATCGAACGATTTCTTGTGCCGAAAAACGATCGCGACTAGCCGCACCCGATGAGACGAGGAGCATCGCCTATGAGCATCGATACCCACATACCGCCCCCCATCCGTTCGTTCGCAGAAACCCACGCCAAAGCCGAAGCCCCCCGGCCAACCCCACCGTTTCGCCCTCAGGAAAACCCTGATCGACTCAGGCAGACCACCGTTTCAGCCGGTTTTCCCGCTGCCGAAAGTATCCGCATCGCCCCTCCGCCCAAGCGGACACCCCGCCCACGCCCAACCCCGCTCCAGCAAGCCTCCCAGCCCACATACCCAGCAAAAAAGGTATGGCGCAGCGCAATATTTCGCGTCTCAAACCCAATTTCAATACCCAGCAGGTATCAAAAACCACGCCCAAAAGTATTGGACGCTCCATTTCGCCGCCGCGTATAAATCCGTTCCATGAACTCCCCACACGCAGCGCACCCCATGTCCCCGATCACCATCGAACGCATTGAAACCCGCCTCGTCGACCTGCCGACGATCCGTCCGCACAAGCTGTCGGTCGCCACCATGCACGGCCAGACGCTGATGCTGGTGAAGGTGCTCTGCAGCGACGGCGTGACGGGCCTCGGCGAAGGCACGACGATCGCCGGGATGGCCTACGGCCCGGAAAGCCCGGAAGCGATGAAGCTCGCGATCGACGCGTACCTCGCGCCGGCGATCATCGGCCGGGATGCGACGCGCATCCAGACGCTGATGGCGTTCCTCGGCAAGCTCGCGAAGGTCAATCACTTCGCGAAGAGCGCGCTCGAAACCGCGCTGCTCGACGCGCACGGCAAGCGCCTGGGCGTACCGGTCAGCGAGCTGCTCGGCGGTCGCCGGCGCGATCGCCTGCCGGTCGCGTGGACGCTCGCATCGGGCAACACGGCGACCGATATCGCCGAGGCCGAGCGGATGCTCGACCTGCGCCGCCACAACGTGTTCAAGCTGAAGATCGGCGCGAAGGCGCTCGCCGACGACATCCGGCACGTGGCCGAAATCAAGCGCGCGCTCGGCGAGCGCGCGTCGGTGCGCGTCGACGTGAACATGGCCTGGAGCGAAACGCAGGCGGCGCACGCGATTCCGGCGCTGGCCGATGCGGGTTGCGAACTGGTCGAGCAGCCGGTGGCGTCGGCTGCGGCGCTCGCGCGGCTGATGCGCCGCTTCCCGGTCGCGCTGATGGCCGATGAAATCCTGCAGGGCCCGGACAGCGCGTTCGAGATCGCGAAGCAGCACGGCGCGGACGTGTTCGCGATCAAGATCGAGCAGAGCGGCGGCCTCTTTGCCGCGCAGCGCGTCGCGGCGATCGCGGATGCGGCCGGCATCGAGCTGTACGGCGGCACGATGCTCGAAGGCGCGTTCAGCACGGTCGCGTCCGCGCACCTGTTCGCGAGCTTCGCGAACCTGCAGTGGGGCACCGAACTGTTCGGACCGCTACTGATCACCGAAGAAATTCTCACGACCCCGCTCGACTACAGCGATTTCGAATTGACCGTGCCGAGCGGCCCGGGCCTCGGCATCGAACTCGACGAAGCGAAGGTCGCGCGCTTCACCCGCGACGGGCTGACGAAAGTCTCCCGCTAACCCGAGCTAACCCGCTTACGTATCAGGACATCACGATGCTTTTCCACGTACGCATGGACGTCAACCTGCCGGTCGATCTGCCGGCCGCGGTTGCCGACGAGATCAAGGCCCGCGAGAAGGCGTACTCGCAGGCGCTGCAGCGCAGCGGCAAGTGGCGTCACATCTGGCGCATCGCAGGCGAATACGCGAACTACAGCGTGTTCGACGTGTCGGGCAACGCCGAGCTGCACGACATCCTGACCGGCCTGCCGCTGTTCCCGTACATGAAGATTTCGGTGACGCCGTTGTGTCGCCACCCGTCGTCGATACACGACGACGACGTTTGAGCCACGGAGCCGCTCGTTCTCCGACAGCGAGCACCCCGGGTCACGATTCCCCCAAATACACGTGGAGACACCATCATGAGCGTCAAAGTTTTCGATACGAAGGAAGTGCAGGATCTGCTGAAGGCCGCGTCGAACGCGGGCACGAACGGCGCGAACGGCACGCAGGCCGGCAACGCGCGCACGCAGCAGATCGTCCACCGGCTGCTCGGCGACCTGTTCAAGGCGATCGACGATCTCGACATCACGCCCGACGAAGTGTGGGCCGGCGTGAACTACCTGAACAAGCTCGGCCAGGACGGCGAAGCGGCGCTGCTCGCGGCGGGCCTCGGTCTGGAGAAGTATCTCGACATCCGGATGGACGCCGAGGACGAGGCGATCGGCCTCGACGGCGGCACGCCGCGCACGATCGAAGGCCCGCTGTATGTCGCCGGCGCGCCCGTGCGCGACGGCGTCGCGAAGATCGACCTCGACGCGGACGAAGGCGCGGGCCCGCTCGTGATCCACGGCACGGTCACGGGGCTCGACGGCAAGCCGGTGGCCGGCGCGCTGGTCGAGTGCTGGCACGCGAACTCGCACGGCTTCTATTCGCACTTCGACCCGACCGGCAAGCAGAGCGATTTCAACCTGCGCGGCGCGGTGAAGACGGGCGCGGACGGCAAGTACGAATTCCGCACGCTGATGCCGGTCGGCTACGGCTGCCCGCCGCAGGGCGCGACGCAGCAGCTGCTGGATCGCCTCGGCCGTCACGGCAACCGCCCGGCGCACGTGCACTTCTTCGTGACCAGCGACGGCCACCGCAAGCTGACGACGCAGTTCAACATCGAAGGCGACCCGCTGATCTGGGATGACTTCGCGTATGCGACGCGCGAGGAGCTGATTCCGCCTGTCACGACCAAGACCGGCGGCGCCGCGCTCGGGCTGAAGGCCGACGCGTACCAGGACATCGAGTTCAACTTCGTCCTGACGCCGCGCGTCGAGGGCAAGGACAACCAGATCGTCGAACGCCTGCGCGCTTCCGCCACGGCATAACCGCCCGACGGCACGGCGGCGCGCTTGCGCCGCCGCCGGCCGGGCTCCCGCGAGATTCAATCGATACCGATGCGAGCGTGCTTGCAGGACCCGGCACGCGCACAGGAGGAACCAACATGTCCGCCACGATCGACCCCACCACCGAACTGGACCACCTGCTCGCCACCGCCGTGCAGGACGACAAGGAAGCCGGCGTGTTCCGCTGCCGCCGCGACATCTTCACGAACGAGGCGCTGTACGAGCTCGAGATGAAGCACATCTTCGAGCGCAACTGGGTGTACCTCGCGCACGAGAGCCAGATCCCGAACAACAACGATTACTACACGACGTGGATCGGCCGCCAGCCGGTCGTCATCACGCGCGACAAGGCCGGCGAGCTGCACGCGGTGATCAATGCCTGCGCGCACAAGGGGGCGATGCTGTGCCGCCGCAAGCACGGCAACAAGGGCAGCTTCACGTGCCCGTTCCACGGCTGGACCTTCTCGAACACCGGCAAGCTGCTGAAGGTGAAGGACGAGAAGACGACCGAGTATCCGGTGCAGTTCAACACGCACGGCTCGCACGACCTGAAGAAGGTCGCGCGCTTCCAGAGCTATCGCGGCTTCCTGTTCGGCAGCCTCAGCGACGACGTGCTGCCGCTCGAGGACTACCTCGGCGAGGCGCGCGTGATCATCGACCAGATCGTCGACCAGGCGCCGAACGGGCTCGAGGTGCTGCGCGGCAACTCCTCCTACATCTACGAAGGCAACTGGAAGATGCAGATGGAGAACGGCTGCGACGGCTATCACGTGAGCACCGTGCACTGGAACTACGCGGCGACGATGGGCCGCCGCAAGGAAGACGGCACCAAGGCCGTCGATGCGAACAGCTGGAGCAAGTCGGTCGCGGGCGTGTACGGCTTCGACAACGGCCACATCCTGCTGTGGACCAAGACGATGAACCCGGAAGTGCGGCCCGTGTACCGGCACCGCGACGAGATCGAGGCGCGCGTGGGCGCGGCGCAGGCCGACTTCATCGTGAACCAGACGCGCAATCTGTGCGTGTACCCGAACGTGTTCCTGATGGACCAGTTCAGCACGCAGATCCGCGTGGTGCGTCCGCTCGGCGTCGACAAGACCGAAGTCAGCATCTTCTGCTTCGCGCCGAAGGGCGAGAGCGAAGCCGACCGCACGACCCGAATCCGGCAGTACGAGGATTTCTTCAACGTGACCGGAATGGGCACGGCTGACGATCTCGAGGAATTCCGCGCATGCCAGGCCGGCTACGCGGGCATCACGGCGATGTGGAACGACCTGTCGCGCGGCGCGCCGCTGTGGATCCACGGGCCGGACGAGAACGCGAAGAAGATGGGGCTGAACCCGCGCATTTCGGGCGAGCGCAGCGAGGACGAAGGGCTGTTCGTGTGCCAGCACGAACACTGGGTGCACGTGATGCGCGATGCACTGAAGAAGGAACGCGCGGAGGTGGCGGCATGAACATCGATTACCGGACCATTTGCGCGGCGCTGTATCGCGAAGCGCGCCTGCTCGACGATCGCGAGTGGGACGAGTGGCTGACCTGCTACACGGAGGACGTCACGTACTGGATGCCAGCGTGGGACGACGACGACCGGCCGACCGACGATCCGCAAAGCGAGATCTCGCTGATGTACTACGCGGATCGCGGCGGCCTGGAGGATCGCGTGTTCCGGATCAAGACCGAGCGCAGCGGCGCGTCGACGCCCGAGCCGCGCACCAGCCACAACGTGACGAACGTCGAGGTGCTGGCCGAGCGCGACGGCGAGGTGGACGTGCGCTACAACTTCGACACGCTCAACCATCGCTACCGCGTGACCGACCACTACTTCGGCACGATGTTCGTCACGCTGCGCAAGGTGAACGACGCGCTGCTGATATCTAGCAAGAAGATCGTGCTGAAGAACGACTATATCCGGCAGGTGCTCGACGTGTATCACGTCTGACGCCGATTGTTTCGACAGTAACCGAGGGAGACGAGGTCATGTCCACCTACAAGATTGCACTGAACTTCGAGGACGGGGTCACCCGCTTCATCGACTGCAAGGCCGGCGAGAAGGTGCTCGACGCCGCGTTTCGCGCGAAGATCAACCTGCCGATGGACTGCTCCGACGGCGTGTGCGGCACCTGCAAGTGCCGCGCGGAAAGCGGCAGCTACGACCTCGGCGACGACTACATCGACGACGCGCTCACCGAGGACGAGAAGGACGGCGGCCTCGTGCTGACCTGCCAGATGGTGCCGCAAAGCGATTGCGTGATCGCGGTGCCGACCTCGTCGGTCGCGTGCAAGACCGGCCACAGCGCGTTTGCAGCGACCGTGACGAAGGTCGAGCAGCACAACGACGCGGCGATCGTGCTCGAGCTCGACGTCGACGCGGCCGCGCCGGCGTTCCTGCCGGGCCAGTACGTGAACATCGGCGTGCCGGGCAGCGGCCAGCACCGGTCGTACTCGTTCTCGTCCGCGCCGGGCGACACGAAGGTCGGATTCCTGATCAAGAAGATTCCGGGTGGCGTGATGAGCACGTGGCTCGAATCGGCGGCGCCCGGCGACACGCTCGAGCTGAACGGGCCGCTCGGCAGCTTCTACCTGCGCGACGTCGCGCGGCCGCTGCTGTTCCTCGCGGGCGGCACGGGCCTCGCGCCGTTCCTGTCGATGCTGGAGGTGCTCGCGCGCGGCGGCTCGCAGCAGAAGGTGCACCTGATCTACGGGGTGACGCGCGATCTCGACCTGGTGCTGGTCGACGCGATCGAAGCGTATGCGGCGAAGCTGCCGAACTTCAGCTTCGCGACCGTCGTCGCCGATGCGGCGTCGAACCATGCGCGCAAGGGCTGGGTCACGCAGCACATTCCGGCCGATGCGCTGAACGACGGCGACGTGGACGTCTACCTGTGCGGGCCGCCGCCGATGGTCGATGCGGTGCGCCAGTACTTCGACGACCAGGGCGTGAAGCCCAACAGCTTCCACTACGAGAAGTTCACGCCGAACAACGTGACGGCAAAGGCGGCATGACCATGCAACGATTCTCCGGAAAGGTCGTCGTCGTCACCGGCGCGGCGCAGGGCATCGGCCGTGGCGTCGCGCTGCGTGCGGCGGCCGAGGGCGGCCGCGTGCTGTTCGTCGATCGTGCGGAATTCGTGGCCGAGGTGGCCGCCGAAGTGCCGGGCGGAAACACGGCCGGCTTCGTCGCCGATCTCGAGACCTACGACGGCGCGCACGCGGCGATGGCGTGCGCGGTCGCGACGTTCGGCCGGATCGACGTGCTGATCAACGGCGTCGGCGGCGCGATCCGGATGCGGCCGTTCGCCGAGTTCGAGCCCGCGCAGATCGACGCGGAAATCCGCCGCTCGCTGATGCCGACGCTCTACAGCTGCCACGCGGTGCTGCCGCATCTGCTGGCCGGGGGCGGCGGCACGATCGTCAACGTGTCGTCGAACGCGACGCGCGGAATTCGCCGCGTGCCGTACTCGGCCGCGAAGGGCGGCGTCAATGCGTTGACCGCGGCGCTCGCGATGGAATACGCGGAGCACAACATCCGCGTGGTCGCGACCGCGCCCGGCGGCACCGCGGCGCCGCCGCGCCGAGTGCCGCGCAATGCGGCCGGCGACAGCGAGCAGGAACAGGCGTGGATGGCCGAAGCGGTGCGGCAGGTGACCGACTCGACGTTCTTCAAGCGCTACGGCAGTCTCGAGGAACAGATCGCGCCGATCCTGTTCCTCGCGTCCGACGAGGCGAGCTACATCACCGGCACGGTGCTGCCGGTCGCGGGCGGCGATACGGGTTGAGCGGCGCACTGCTTGCCGAATCGTGCTTCATGCGTGCACGCGCCGCAGCCGTGCGTGCACGCTATCCGACACTCACATGATCGGCCGGCGCCGCGAGCCCGGCCACGGAGACACTCATGCGCGAACGCGAAGCGATCATTCCGGCCGGAATGGAAGACGTGTACGAAAAAATCGGCTATGCACCGGCGATCAAGGTCGGCGATACCGTCTACGTGTCCGGCCAGATCGGCCGTGACGCCGCGATGCAACTGGTGGAAGACCGCGAAGCGCAGATCGTGCAGGCGTTCGAGAACCTGAAGCGCGTGCTGGAGGCCGGCGGCGCTTCGCTCGACGACGTGGTCGACCTGACGACTTTTCATACCGACATGCGCGACCTGCCGCTGTTCATGCAGGTGCGCGACCGCTATTTCCACGCCCATCCGCGGCCTGCGTGGACGGCGGTCGGCGCGCACATGCTGGGCGGCTCGCCCGGCTATATCGTCGAGATCAAGGCGGTGGCGGTGCTGTAACCGAACACGCGGCACCCGCGCTTCGCGAACTTCTCGGCGGCGGCGCGCCCGATGCCCGACGACACGCCGGTCATGACGACAACGGTGGGGTTCGACCTGGCTGTTTCCTTCGATACGATGAACGGGGTGGGCATCAATCGCGCGCGTCGAGCGCGGGTGCAAGCGTAGGTTCGGGAGACGACGCCTCGTGCTCGCCACGGCGCGAACCGGCGGCATGGCCGGGCCGGATTCGATACCAGATCGCATACATCGCGGGCAGGAACACCAGCGTGAGGACCGTGCCGGCGAACGTGCCGCCGATCAGCGTGTACGCGAGCGTTCCCCAGAACACCGAATGGGTGAGCGGAATGAACGCGAGCACGGCGGCCATCGCGGTCAGGATGACCGGGCGGGCCCGCTGCACGGTCGCTTCGACGACCGCATGGAACGGGTCCAGCCCCGCGAGTTCGTTCTGATGGATCTGCCCGATCAGTATCAGCGTGTTGCGCATCAGGATCCCCGACAGCGCAATCAGCCCGACCAGCGCGTTGATGCCGAACGGCTGCCCGAACAGGATCAGCGTCGGCACCACGCCGATCAACCCGAGCGGGCTCGTCAGGAACACCATCACCATCGCGGAGATCGAGCGCACCTGGAAGATGATGATGACGAGCGTGATCGCGAGCATGATCGGGAACAGCGGCAGCATCGCCGCGGTCGCCTTGCCCGATTCCTCGATGGAGCCGGCCTGCTCGATCCGGTAACCGCTCGGCAGCTTGTCGGCGATCGGTTGCAGCGCCTTCGTGATCGCGGCCGATACGTCGGGCGGCTGCAAGCCGTCGGCGATGTCGCCGCGCACGGTGACGGTCGGCACGCGATCGCGCCAGCGCATGATCGGCTCCTCCATTCGCACGTCGACCTTGCCGACCTGCGACAGCGGAATGTGCTGGCCGTTCGCGCCGACGAGCGTGAAGTCGGCGAGCCGCGCCGGGTCGAGCCGCGTATCGCCGCCCGAACGCGCGATCACCTGCACGGTTCGAATATCCTCGCGCACCGCCGTGACGGGCACGCCCGTGAGCAGGAACTGCAGCTGCTGCGCGACCGCGCCGGATGTCAATCCGACCGCCTGCAGGCGATCCTGCTGCAACGTGAAGTGCAGCGTCGGCGCGCGCGTGCCCCAGTCGGCATTGACCGTGCGCATCATCGGGCTGCCGGTCATCACGCGCTGCACATCGGTTGCGATGCCGCGCAGCGTGTCCGGATCGGGGCCCGTGATCCGGTAGGCCACCGGGAACGGCGAATACGGGCCGAACACGAGTTGCGTGACGCGCACGCGCGCCTCGGGCGCGAGGCCGTCGGCGATGACTCTTCGCAGTCGCGCCTTCAATGCATCACGTTCCTCCTGGCTGTCCGTGCGCACCACGATCTTCGCGAACGACGGATCGGGCAGCTCCGGCCCCATCGCCAGATAGAAACGCGGCGCACCCTGGCCGACATACGCGGTGACGATCCGCGCTTCCTTCTGTCTGGCGAGCCATGCCTCGACCTTCGACGTGGTGGTGCTGGTCTGCGAAATCGACGTGCCGTACGGCATCTGTACCTCGATCAGCACCTCGGGGCGATCGGAGACGGGGAAAAACTGTTTCTTGACGATCGCCATGCCGAGAATCGCGAGCACGAACAGGCCGACGACCGAACCGGCGACCAGCCATTTCCGGGCGATCACGCGCGTCAGCAACTGGCGGAAGCGGTTGTAGCGGGGCGTGTCGTAGATCGCATCGTGACCGCCTTCGAACTTCTTGAAGTCCGGCAGCATCTTCACGCCGAGGTACGGCGTGAAGGCCACCGCGATGACCCACGACGCGATCAGCGCGATCCCGACGATCCAGAACATGTTGCTGGTGTATTCGCCGGCGGTGGAGCGCGCGAAGCCGTTCGGCATGAAGCCGACCGCGGTCACCAGCGTGCCGGCCAGCATCGGCGCGGCCGTATGGCTCCACGCGTAGGCCGACGCGGCCACGCGGTCGTAGCCTTCCTCCATCTTCACGACCATCATCTCGATCGCGATGATCGCGTCGTCGACCAGCAGGCCGAGCGCGAGGATCAGCGAGCCGAGCGTGATGCGGTCGAAGTTCTTGCCGGTCGCGGCCATCACGACGAACACCACGGCGAGCGTCAGCGGCACGGCCGCGGCGACGACGAGGCCCACGCGCCAGCCCATGCTGACGAAGCTCACCAGCATCACCACGAGCAGCGCGGCGAAGAACTTCACCATGAACTCGTCGACGGCGGAGCTTATGTTCACGGACTGGTCGGTCACCTTGGTCAGGCTCATGCCGAGCGGCAGCCCGGTATTGATCGCGCCGACCTCGTGGTCGAGCGCGCGGCCGAGGTCGAGGCCGTTCCAGCCGTCGCGCATCACGATGCCCAGCAGCAGCGCGGGTTCGCCGTTGTTGCGGATCAGGAACGTCGACGGGTCTTCGTAACCGCGCTCGACGGTGGCGATGTCCGACAGTTTCAGCGTGCGACCCTGCGCGACGATCGGCGTGTCGCGAATCTTCTGCAGCTTGTCGAACGCGCCGTCCACGCGAATGAAGATCTCCGGGCCGCGCGTCTCGACGGAGCCGGCTGGCGTCAGCGCGTTCTGTCCGTTGAGCGCGGCGAACACGTCCTGCGGGCTCACGCCGAGCGTCGCGAGCCGGTCGTGCGACAGCTGGATATAGATGCGCTCCGCCTGCTCGCCGATGATGTCGACCTTCTTCACGCCGGGCACGTGCAGCAGCCGCTGGCGCAGCTTCTCCGCGTCGCGCACCAGCAGGCGCTGCGGCTCACCCTTGGCCTTCAGCGCGAAGAGGGCGAACGTGACGTCCGCATATTCGTCGTTGACCAGCGGCCCGATCACGCCGGACGGCAGATCGTTCGCCACGTCGCCGATCTTCTTGCGCGCCTGATAGAACTGCTCCTGCACCTCGGACGGCGGCGTGCTGTCGAGCAACGTCAGCGTCGTGAAGGCCAGGCCGGGGCGCGTGTAGGTTTCGGTGCGGTCGTACCAGCGCAGCTCCTGCATGCGCTTTTCGATCTTTTCGGCGACCTGGTCGTGCATTTCCTGCGCGGTCGCGCCGGGCCACGCGGTGACGATGGTCATCACCTTGACCGTGAAGGCCGGGTCTTCCGCGCGGCCCAGCTTGAAGAACGACACGAGCCCGGCGAGCGAAATCAGGCAGATCAGGAACAGCGTGACCGCGCGCTCGCGCACCGCGAGCGCCGACAGGTTGAAGCGGCGCTCGCTCACGGCCGTGCTCCTTCGCTGGCGACCGCGACGGCCTGCGGCGACACGCGGACCGTCTCGCCTTCGCGCAGCAAGTGGGCACCGAGTGCGACGACGCGCTCGCCTTGCTTCAGCGCGCCGGATACGCGGGCGCTGTCGTCATCCAGATGCTCGAGCCTGACCGGCCGCCATGCAACCCTGGCCGGATCGCCGGCGACGACCCATACACCGGGGCCCTTGCCGGCATCGAGCAGCGCGCCGATCGGCACCTGCAGGCCGGCTTGCGGCGCGACGTCCGTGATCCGGATCGTCACGGTCGCACCCAGCGGTGCGCCGGCCAACGCACCCTGCAGCACATAGCGCGCTTCGAACGTGCGCGTTCTGGCATCCGCGGTATCGGAGAGCTGGCGCAGCGTCGCAGGAACGCTCGCGTCCTGCTTGCCGAACAGCTCGGCCTGCGCGTTCGACCCGATCGCCGGGCGCAGGGTTTCGGGCAGCTGGATCACGGCCTCGCGGCTGCCGGCGTGCGCGAGCCGCACCACCGGCTGGCCCGCGCTGACGACCTGACCGGGCTCGGCGAGCGTTTCCATCACGACGCCGTCGCCGTCCGCGACGAGTTCCGCATAGCCTGTCGCATTGCGCGACACGTTCGCGTCGGCCTCGGCGGCGCTCAGTTGCGCCTTCGCGGCATCGGCCCCCGCCTTGATCTGGTCATAGGCCGACGCCGATATCGCCCCGGTGCCGCGCAGGTCGCGGTAGCGGGCTTCGTCCTCGGCGGTCTGCCGCGCGCGGGCCCGCGCCGCGGCCACGGCCTCGTCGCGTGCGCGGGCCGCGAGCTTCAGGTCGACGGGGTCGAGCCGCATCAGCGGCTGGCCGCGCCGGACGGTTTGACCGGCATCGACGAGCCGCTCCTGCACCTTGCCGGACACCCGGAACCCAAGGTCGCTCTGCACACGGGCGGCGACGGTTCCCGTAAACGCGCGGGACGCGGGCACGGCCGCCTGCACGACGGCGGTACGCACGAGCGGCGCTTCCGTGCGCGGATCGGAAGGCGCTTTTCCGCTGCACGCGGCTAGCGCGAGCGGCAGTGCGGAAGCGACTGCGAGGAGAGCGAGGCGACGCCTGACCATGAAAGACCCAGTGACGAAGTGTTCGGGGCTTTCATTGTGGATCTAGTGACTGAAATAGTCAATGGTCACAAATGGCGATGCATCACGGGGCGAGGCTGCGCAGAACGAGGTTCGACAACTGCGCGGGCGCGGCGTCGGTCGTGTCGAGGTTGTATTGCAGCAGCAGCGGATTCAGGTACGGGCGCATCACCAGGTAGATCGCCATCGCGGTTTCGTCCAGCGGCGTCTTGCGCTCGAACTCGCCGTTTTGGCGGCCTTCCTGCAGCACGTCCTGCAGCAGTTTCTGCACGCGCGCTTCGTAGGCCTGCACCGATTGCCAGTTCCCGGTGGCGGCCGAGGCGGCGATGTCGTACAGCTTGCGGTCGCGGAAAAACAGCCGCAGGCTCGCTTCGGTAAAGACCTTGAACATCCGCCGCAGCTTTTCGGTGGGTAGTTCGGCCTCGGCGACGGCCACGCGCACCTCGGTTTCGATCTCGTGCAGGCAGTTCGCGCAGATCATTTCGCCGATCGCCTGTTTCGACTCGAAGAACTTGTAGATATAGGCCTTCGAGAAGCCGATCGCCTTCGCGAGATCGGACACGGTCGTCTTTTCATAGCCGTACCGGCTGAAGTGCTCGGTGGCGGCGACGACGATCTGGTCCCGGACGTCATGGTCGGCCGGCCCCCGCGCGGGGGCCGGGGAAGAAGCGGTTTTTTTCATGGGCTGCAGCCGACAGGATGGACAACGAGTGACTATTTGGTATTATAGTCACTATCGAATTCTTGCGAAAACCGTCATGCTACCCAAACCCGTCGTTGCCGCGGTTCTTGTTGCCGTCCTGTTGGCGGGTTGCGCCGTCGGTCCCGACTATGCGCGCCCCGAGGTCGCGATGCCGCAGCGATTCCAGGGCCAGGCCGCCGTGGACCAGCGGCACGCGGCCGCCGATGCCGACCTCGCGACGTGGTGGACGGGGTTCGGCGATCCGCGACTCACGCGCTACGTCACGCTGGCCCTGGCGCAGAACCTCGATCTCGCGCAGGCCGCCGCACGCGTCGCGCAGGCGCGCGCGGCGGTGGGGGCGGCGAATGCCGCGCTGCTGCCTTCGGGCGAGGTGAGTGGTCAGGCGGCGCGCGTCTATCAGTCGGTCGAAACGCCGTTGGGGCGGGTGCTGAATTCGGCGCCCGGTTTCGATCGTCACGGCAGCGACTATGAGGCCGACTTCAACGCGAGCTGGGAGCTGGACGTGTTCGGCGGGTTGCGCCGCGGCCGCGAAGCGGCGCTGGCCGACTATCAGGCGTCGGAAGCCGGCGCGGTGGCGACGCGCCTTGCCGTCGCCGCGCAAACCGCGGACATCTACATCACGATTCGCGGATTGCAGGGCCGGCTGAAGGTCGCGCGGCACCAGGTGCAGACCGAGGAGGATCTGTTGTCGACCATCAGTCTGCTGTATGGCAAGGGCCTCGCGGCGGAGCTTCAGGTCAGGCAGGCCGAAGGCGCGCTCGCGCAGGTGCGCGCGACGGTGCCGGTGCTCGAAGCGGCGCTCGACACGGCGATGAATGCGCTCGACGTGATGCTCGGTTCGCAGCCCGGCACGCATCGCGCGGAATTGCTTGACGGCGGCGACGTGCCGGTTGCGCCGCGCATCGCGGCGACCGGAACGCCCGGTGAGTTGCTCAGGCGGCGGCCCGACCTGATCGTGGCCGAGCGGCGCGTGGCGGCGGCGAACGCGCGCATCGGCGTGGCCATCGCCGAGTATTACCCGAAGTTCTCGCTGAGCGGGCTGATCGGCAGCGCGACGACGATGGGCGTGGGCAACCTGTTCACCGGCGGCGCCAACCAGGCCGCGGGCGTGCTCGGCCTGCGCTGGCGCCTGTTCGACTTCGGCCGGATCAATGCGCAGATCGCGCAGGCCAAAGGGCAGGATGCCGAAATGCTGGCCGCGTATCGGCTCGCGGCGTTGCACGCGACCGAGGACGTCGAAAACGCGTTCTCGGCGCTCGTCAAGCGCGACGAGCAGGCAGCCGTTCTTGGCGGCGGCGTGGATTCGCTGGGCCGGGCGAGAGCCGCGTCGTTTGCGGCGTACCAGAAAGGCGTCGTCAGCCTGATCGAAGTGCTGCAGGCCGATGAAAACCTGCTGCGGGCGTCCGACCAGCGCGTGCAGGCGCAAACCGAATCCGCACGCGCGGCGGTCGCGGCGTTCAAGGCGCTCGGCGGTGGGTGGCAGGCGCCGGAATCGGAAGCGGTGGCGGCGCGGTAACGACTTCGTCGGAATGCGGCCGGTTCGGCTGCGAATGCGACCAATGTCCGTCATCGCCGGAACAAGGGCCGGCCGCGACCCGCGCCGTGGATATCGTCGCCCACGCGGGCTACACACGATGAACACGACGAACGCGATGCGCGTGCGCCGCTCCGGTGACACCGGCATGCGCGATGCGCCGAACGGCGCGATCGGACGCCGTCATCGATGAATCGCCGCCCGCAACCGCCTCACCTCCTGCTCCGACACCGGCGCGGCGCGATTCCCCCACGCGCCGCGCACATAGCTGACCACCGCCGCGATTTCGCTGCTCGTCAGTGCGCCGCGCATCGCGGGCATCCGCTGCACCGGGCCGTTCGTGCCGGGCGCCGGCCGCGCGCCTTCGACGACGATCCGGATCGCGCTCGTCGGATCGGCCGCGAGCACCGCCGAATTCCCCGCGAGGGGCGGCCCGTGATCGCGCACGCCGGCGCCGTCCGCGCCGTGACAGCGCGCGCAGAACCCCGCATACACGCCGGCGCCCGGCGCCTGCTGACCGCCTTCCGGCCGCGGGCCGGCGGCCGTCAGCCGCGGGACCCCGACGCCCAGCGGGTTCGTCGCGGCAGTCCGTTGCGCGGGCAACGATTTCAGGTACACGGCGATCGCGCGACGATCGTCGTCGCTGAGCAGCGCGGTGCTCTCTTCGACGACCGGCGCCATCGCGCCGAACACCGCGCCGCGTACCGCATGGCCGCTGCGCAGGAAGGCGGCGAGCTCGTCGATCGTCCAGCGGCCGAGGCCGTCCGTGTCCGCGCCGGTCAGGTTCGGCGCGAACCAGTGATCGTTGATGCCGCCGGTCAGGAACGCCGGGCTGCGCTCGTCGTAGCCGCGCTCGTTGTAGGCCGGCCCGCGCGGCGTGTGGCACGCGCCGCAGTGGCCGAGGCCCTGCACCAGATACGCGCCGCGATTCCATTGCGCCGATTGCGACGGTTGCGGCACGAACCGGTCGCGGTTCGCGAATGCGAGGCTCCATAGCCCGAGCGCCCAGCGCTGGTTGAACGGGAACGGCAGCCGCGTGAGCTTCGCCGCGTTCGCGGACGGCGCGACGCCGCGCATGAAATACGCATAGAGCGCGCGCACGTCGGCATCGGTCATGCGCGCGAACGACGGGTAGGGCATCGCCGGGTACAGCCAACTGCCGTCCGCGCGCACGCCGCGCCGCAACGCGTCGTCGAACTGCTGCAGCGTGTAGTGGCCGATTCCGTGCGCCGGATCCGGCGTGATGTTCGGCGCATAGATCGGCCCGAACGGCGAATTCACCGGCTGGCCGCCCGCGTAGGGCGTGTGATCGGCCGCGTCGTGGCAGGCCGCGCAGTCGCCGGCGAGCGCGAGGTAGCGGCCGCGCGCGATCGTCGCGGCGTCGGCGTCCGCGGCGGCAGCGGCGACCATCGGGCGCCGGGCCGCCTTGGCGGATGCCGCGTCCGCCGGCACGACGGCCGATGAGGCCGACACCGTCGACGCCGACGACGCAGCCGCGGCAGGCGGCCCCGAAAGCCTCCGATCCTCTTTCACGCGAGCCGACATCGACGCGCCGGCATCGGCCGCCGACGCACCGATCCGCACGAAACGCCAGCCCGACGCGGGTTCGGGTGCTTCCGCCGCCGACGCTGCGTCGGCCGTATCGCCGGGGGACGCAGGATGGTCGTCCTGCTGCATGTCGCAGGCGGCGAGCGCGACGCAAGCGGCGAGTACGGCGAGTGCGACGCTGATCGCGCGCCCGGGAAAGCGGAACGAAGTGAACGAGATCAGCGCCATGGACTGCACGGCCCCACGAAAGCCGACACGACGCCCGTGAACACGAGACCGATCACGAACCCGAGCGCGGCGAGCATCCCGCAGCGCGCGAGGAATCGCGTGCTGTCGTCGCGCGTCGCGGCCTGGACGTTGGCGTCGTGCCTGCGTTGCCACGTGCGCACGAGCCAGGTGGCGAACGCCGCCGCCAGCGCGAACGTGCCCGCGGCGATCAGCGCGAGCCACACGCCCACATGCGCCCAGCGCGGCACGGCCTGCGCGACGCCGAGCGGATAGCACGCGGTCGACGCGAGCGTCTCGGACGCGAGCATCTGCGCGAACCACAGCGCGGGCGCGCCGATCAGGCCGGCCGCGATCGCGAGCAGGGGAGTCCACGAGCGTCGCGCGCCGTTCATCCCGATCTCCTGAGCCAGTACGGCGACACGTACAGCGCGGTGAAGATGAACAGCCACACGATGTCGACGAAGTGCCAGTAGAGCCCGCCGACCGTCAGCGCGACGCGCCGCTCGCCGCTGAAGAAGCCGGCGGCCGTCCAGCCGGCGAGCAGCGCGAGGATCGCGAGCCCGGCTACCACGTGCGCGAGGTGAAAGCCGGTGATCGTGAAGTACAGGCTGCCGTACAGGTGTACGGTCGGGCCGTACGGATGGTCGCGCCACTCGTGCAGCTGAACGAGCGCGAACGCGATGCCGAGCACCAGCGCGACGGCGAGCGCGGCCACCGCGCGCGGCCGCTTGTCGGCCCGCACCGCGCGCTCGGCGAGCCACACGAACACGCTGCTCGACAGCAGCACGACCGTGTTGCCGGCCGCCAGGCCGATTTTCGGCATCCCTTCGGGCGGCCACGGCGCGGACGATTGCGACTGCAGGTAGAAGTAGCAGAACAGCAGGTAGCCGAACAGCCCGGCCTCGGTCACGATCAGCGTGATGACGCCCCACCAGCCGCCCGCGCGTTCGCCGCAACTGCCGACCGGCAGCGGTTCGACGCACGCGGCCGGCGCGCCCGCCGGCGTCGTGGCCGACGACGGTTCGTCCGGATGCGCGCCGGCGGCGGCCGACGGCGCCTGCGTGTCGTCGCGGGCCGGCAGGTGCGCGCGCTGCCCGAGCGTGCCGCGCGGCCACAGCCAGACGGCGGTCGCGACCGCACAACCGCCGACGGCCACGCACACGAGCGTCGGCGAGCGCGCCAGCATCGCCGCGAACACCGCCGTGGCAAGCAGCGCGAGCACGAACGGCACGCAGGTGTCCTCCGGCATCTTGAGGATCGCGCTCGGCGCCGCCGCGAGCGGCGTGACGGCGAGCGCCTCGCGGCCGTCGGCGAGCCGGTAGCCGACCCGCAGGCTGGTGCGCTTCGGATCGTCGCGGGTTTCCCACAGCGGATGCCGCGAGCCGACGAGCGGCAGCACCGCGAAGTTGTACACGGGCGTCGGCGACGCGACCGACCATTCGAGCCCGGCGCCGCCCCACGGATTCTCGCCGGCACGCGCGCCGCGCCGCGCGCTGACGAGCGCGTTGACGACGAACATCACGATGCCGATGCCGAAGATGAACGAGCCGATCGTGGTCAGCAGGTTCGACGTGTCCCAGCCCATCCCGGACGGATAGGTATAGATGCGGCGCGGCATCCCGAGCAGCCCGGCGACGTGCATCGGGAAGAAGCCGAGGTTGAAGCCGACCAGCACGACCCAGAACGTCAGGCGTCCGAAGCGCTCGTTCATCATCCGCCCGGTGAACTTCGGGAACCAGTACGTGACGCCGCCGAGCACCGGGAACACGTTGATGCCGAGCAGCACGTAATGCAGGTGCGCGACGACGAAATACGTGTCGGTCAACTGCCAGTCGAGCGGCACCGCGGCCGTCATCACGCCGGATACGCCGCCGACCACGAACATCAGCACGAAGCCCGCGAAATACAGGAACGGCGTGCGGAACACCGGGCGGCCGGTCCAGATCGTCGCGAGCCACGCGAACACCGCGACCGCGCTCGGGATCGAGATCAGCATGCTCGCCGCGCCGAAGAACGCGAGTGCGAGCGGCGCGATGCCGGTCGCGAACATGTGATGGACCCACACCTCGAAGCCGATCAGCATCGTCGCGACCGTCGACACCGCGACGGCCTCGTACGCGACGAGCGGCCGCCGGCAGAAGGTCGGCAGCGCGTCCGACACGATCCCCATCGCGGGCAGCACGACCACATACACCCACGGGTGCGCGAACATCCAGAACAGGTGCTGCCACAGCAGCGGCCGGCCGCCGTTCGCGACATCGAAGAAGTGCGTGCCGGCATTGCGGTCGAGCCACAGCAGCAGGAACGCGAGGCTCACCGACGGCACCGCGACGAGGTTCGCGACCGATGCGGTCAGCGTGCCCCATACCATGATCGGCAGCCGGTCGATCGACATCCCGTGCGCGCGCATGCGCAGCAGCGTGACGACGAAGTTCGCCGCGCCGCCGGTGGTCGAGATGCCGAGCAGGATCATCCCGAGCGCATAGATGTCGATGTTCGCGCCGGTGCTGTAGTCGAGCGACGTGAGCGGCACGTAGTTGAACCAGCCGCCGTCGGGCACCGCGCCGAGCGGAAAGCTCGCATACAGGAACAGCCCGGCGAACAGGAACGCCCAGTACGAGAACGCATTGAGCCGCGGGAACGCCATGTCGCGCGAGCCGAGCATCAGCGGCCACAGATAGTTCGCGAAGCCGGACAGCACCGGCAGCGCGTACAGGAAGATCATCGTGACGCCGTGCATCGTGAACAGCGCGTCGTACTGCGCGGGCGTGAGCACCGTCGCGTTCGGCCGCGCGAGCTGGATGCGCATCACGAGCGCCTCGACGCCGCCGAGCAGCAGGAACGCGAAGGCGGTGACGATGTAGCGCAGCCCGATGCGCTTGTGATCGACCGTGCCGAGCCAGCCGCGCCAGCCGGGTTCCGATTCCCACAGCGCGGCGAGCGCGCGCTCGTGCGCGGAGCCCGGCGGCGCGTCGCCGAGGTCGGGCACGCGGCTGAGCGCGGTGGGCGTGTCGTGGGCAACGGCCATTCGTGATCCTCCGTTCAATGCAGCGTCGCGAGATAGGCGGCGAGATCGTCGGCATCGCGCGGCGCGAGCGCGAACGACGGCATCAGCGTCTGCGGCTTGATCTGCTGCGCGTGCGCGATCCAGCGCCGCAGGTTGTCGGGCGTGTTGTCGAGCGTGCCGGCCGCGAGCAGCCGGCGCGACCCGAGATGCGACAGGTCGGGGCCCGCGTCGCCCGCCGCATCGGTGCCGCGCACCGCGTGGCAGCCCGCGCAGCGCGTGGCGAACACGTGCCGGCCGCGCTGCTCGGCGCCGGCGGCGGGGGCGGGAGCCGGCTGCCGCTGCGCGGCGAGCCACGCGCGAAACGCGTCCGGCGGCTCGGCCACGACCTCGAACGCCATGTGCGCGTGCTGCGCGCCGCAGTATTGCGAGCACTGTCCGCGATAGACGCCGGGCCGGTCGGCTTGCAGCCATTGATGGTTGGTCTGGCCGGGTATCGTCTGCGTTTTGCCGGCCAGTTGCGGGACCCAGAACGCATGGATTACGTCGGCGCTGTTCAGTTCGATCGCGACGGGCTCGCCCACCGGGATGTGGATCTCGTTGGCGGTGACGAACGCGGGGCCGCCCGCGTCGTCCGGATAGCGGACGGCCCACCACCAGTCGTGTGCCGTCACGACGATCGTCAGCGCGGGCGGGCGCGGCGGCGCCGCGACCACGCCGAGCACGCGCAGCATGTACACGAGCGCGCCGAACAGCAGCACGATCGAGATCGCGGAGCCGACCGTCACGATCGCCAGCCCGCTGCCGTGGGCACCGCCTGCGTGCGCGCGGCGGCGAAATATCGCGATCAGCAGCAACACCGCGATCGCGATGCACACGAACGTGCACAGTGCGACGAGCGCCCAGCCGAGCACGAACACCGGCCGCGCGGCGGGGCCTGCCGCATGTGCGACGTACGCGAGCGGCAGCGGTCCGGCGGGCCCGGCGGTGGCTTTCCCCAGTTCACCGGCCGCACGCGCGACCGCCGGCGCTGCGATGCTTGCGACGGAAGCGATGCACGCGATACGGCGCGCTTGGGCGAACGGCGGAACGGGCAAAGCGACTCCTTGCCGGATTCGACGGCATGACCACAAACCGTTCGCGGCCGAGCAATTTCCGTGCGCGCTGCGCATTTGCGTATGGCTCGGAGATTGCGGGCGCAACGTCCGGCGCGTTACAGCCGGCTTGTAAATTGGGCGACCGTTCATCGCGCGCCCCGATTGCAAGGCCCGCACGCTGCGCGGCATGCCGCTTGCTACGCCGATCGCGTTCCGGCACGCAATGCGCAAGCAGCCCTCGGCGTGCGGGCCACCCTGAAACAGCGGGAGGAATCGACCGTGAAGACCGTCGCGATTACCGGTGCGAGCGCCGGCGTCGGCCGCGCGACTGCGCACGCGTTTGCGCGGCTCGGCGCGAACGTCGCGCTGCTCGCACGCGATCCGCGCGCGCTGGACGACACCGCGTCCGAAGTGCGCGCGTATGGCGTCGAGGCGCTGCCGATCGCGGTCGACGTCAGCGACGCCGCCGCGCTCGATGCGGCCGCCGAGCGCATCGAGAACGAACTCGGCCCGCTCGACGTGTGGGTCAACAATGCGATGGTGACCGTGTTCGCGCCTTTCGACGAAATCTCGCCGGAAGACTATGCACGCGTGACCGAGGTCACCTATCTGGGCTGCGTGTACGGCACGCGTGCGGCGCTCGCGCGGATGGCGCCGCGCAATCGCGGCACGATCGTGCAGGTCGGCTCCGCGCTCGCGTACCGGTCGATCCCGCTACAGTCGGCGTACTGCGGCGCGAAGCATGCGATCCGCGGCTTCACCGACGCGCTGCGCTGCGAGCTGCTGCATGCGCACAGCCGCGTGCGCGTGACGATGGTGCAACTGCCGGCGATCGACACGCCGCAGTTCGACTGGGCCCAATCCACGTTGCCGAATGCGCCGCGTCCGGTCGCGCCCGTCTATGCGCCGGAAGTGGCGGCCGACGCGATCGTGCAGGCCGTGCGTCGTCCGTGCCGCGAGCGCTGGGTCGGCTGGTCGTCGCTCGCCGCGATCGCGGCGAACGCATTCGCGCCCGGCTGCTTCGACCGCTATCTCGCGCTGACGGCCGTGCGCGGCCAGCAACGCGCGACGCCGGCCGGGCCGCGCGAGTCGAATCTGTGGCATACCGTGCCGGCCGGCCATGCGACGCGCGGCGCGTTCACCGCCGAAGCGCGCCGCACCGGCGCCGAAGCGGGCCTTGGTGCGTCGCGCGCGCTCGCGTTCGCGGCGGTCTTCGCGGTGCTCGCGGCGGGTTTCGTCGCCGCGCGCAAGCTGGACCGGTGAGCGCGATGCGGATCGAGGACTACGCGCTGATCGGCGACGGCCGCAGTGCCGCGCTCGTCGCGCGCGACGGCAGCATCGACTGGCTGTGCTGGCCGGACTTCGACTCGCCGCCATGCTTCGCCGCACTCGTCGGCACGCCCGACAACGGCCGTTTCCGCATTGCGCCGCGCGACGCGAATGCACGTGCGGTGCGCCGCTATCTGCCCGGCACCGCGATTCTCGAGACGACCTTCGAAACGTCGTCGGGCTGCATCGTGATCCTCGACTGGATGAGCTGGAATACGGCCGATCCGTGCCTGATCCGCAGCGTGCGCGGCGAGCGCGGCACGGTCGAGATCGACGTCGATCTCGGCGTGCGCTTCGACTACGGGCACGCGCTGCCGTGGTGCCGTCCGTTCGGCCGGCGCTGGCGGATGATGACGGGTGGCGACGCGATGTGGCTCGATACCGAGATGCAACTCGACGTGCAGGACGACCGGCTCGTCGGCTCGCAGCGGATCACGGCGGGCGAGCGCGTGGATTTCGCCATCAGCTACGCGCGTTCGTACGACCGGCCGCCGGTCGTGCCGGACGCCTACGCGTCGGTGCGCGATACGCAGTCGTTCTGGCGCGGCTGGGTGACGTGCAACACGGCGGAAGGTCCGTATCGCGACGCGATCGAGCGTGCGCTGATCACGGTGAAGCTGCTGTCGAGCCTGCGCACCGGCGGCATCGTCGCGGCGCCCACCACTTCGCTGCCCGAACGTTTCGGCGGCCAGCGCAACTGGGATTACCGGTTCTGCTGGCTGCGCGACGCGAGTTTCACGCTGCGCGCGCTGGTGCGCTGCGGATACCGCGAAGAGGCCGCGCGCTGGCGCGACTGGCTGGTGCGCGCGATCGCCGACCATCCGTCGCAATTGCAGGTGCTGTATGCGGCCGACGGCGGCCGCCGCGCGGCGGAATGGACCGCCCCGCATCTGGCCGGCTACGAAGGTGCGCAACCGGTGCGCTTCGGCAACGCGGCGGCCCTGCAGCTGCAGCTCGACGTGTACGGCGAGGTGCTGGGTGCGCTGTACCATGCGCGCCGCCACGGCTTGCCGCCCGACGACGACGTGTGGATGCTCGAACGGCGGCTGATCGAGCATCTCGCGACGGTCTGGCGCGACCCCGACGAAGGGATCTGGGAAGTGCGCAGCGGTCGACACCTGTTCACGTCGTCGAAGGTGATGGTGTGGGCGGCGGTCGAAAGCGCGTGCCGCTCGGCGCGCGCTTTCGGTCATCACGCGCCGCTCGACGTGTGGCAGCGCTGGGCCGATGCGATTCGCGACGATGTGCTCGCACGCGGTTACCACGAGCAACTCGGCCGCTTCGTCGAGCGCTACGACGGCGACGGGCTCGACGTGAGCCTGTTGCTGATTCCGTTGACGGGCATGCTCGACGCGTGCGATCCGCGGGTGGTCTGCACCGTTGCCGCGATCGAGCAGGAATTGCTGGAGGACGGACTGCCGTTCCGCTATCGGCCGCAGCCATTCAACGACGGCTGCGAAGGCGACGAAGGCGCGTTCGTCACGGCCGGTTTCTGGCTCGTGCAGGTGTACCGGATGCAAGGCCGCGACGACGATGCGCTCGCGCTGTTCGAACGGCTGCTGAGCCTGCGCAACGACGTCGGGCTGCTGGCCGAGGAATACGACGTGAAGGCGCGGCGCCTGTGCGGAAATTTCCCGTTCACGCTCGCGCAGGTCGGGTTGATCAACGCGGCGCTCGCGCTGCAGGGCGACGGAAGGGACGACGTCGATATCGGTTGACGTGCTGATGCGCTGACGTGCTGACGCGCGGGACGCCGCGCCGCCACGCACGGAACGCGACGGGCGACACTGCGAACGCGCCGTGCTCTGCCGCGGTCGCCACCCGTCCTCCGCTACGACTCCTTCTTGCCTCCCTTGCCACCGTGTTCGCCATTGCCCGGCAGCACGGCCGACAGCACCTGCCGCGCGGTCTCGACGATGACGTTCGCTTCGCGCGGGTCGCCCTTCACCAGCGTCTCGGCGAAGTGCTTTGCCTGCTGCAGCGTCACGTGCGGCGGGAGCGGCGGCACCTCCGGATCGCTTTTCACCTCGAGCACGACCGGACGATCGGAAGCCAGCGCCTCGTCCCACGCGGCGCCGAGCTGTTCCGGATCGTCGACGTAGATGCCCTTCAACCCGAGCAGCGTCGCGAAGCGCGAGTACGGCACGTTCGGAATCTGCTGCGACGCGTCGAACTTCGGGTCGCCTTCCATCACGCGCTGCTCCCATGTGACCTGGTTCAGATCCTCGTTGTTCAGCACCATGCAGATCCAGCGCGGATCGGGCCATTGCCGCCAGTACTTCGCGACGGTGATCAGCTCGGCCATGTTGTTCATCTGCATCGCGCCGTCGCCGACCATCGCGATCACCGGGCGCACCGGGTACGCGAACTTCGCGGCGATCGCGTACGGCACCGCCGCGCCCATCGACGCGAGTCCGCCCGACAGCGAGCCCATCATCCCGCGCCGCATCATCAGGTCGCGCGCGTACCAGTTCGCGCACGAGCCGGAATCGCTCGTCAGGATCACGTCGTCGGGCAGCCGCGGCGACAACTCGGTGAACGCGCGCTGCGGATTCACGCCGCGCCCCGCGCTCGCCTTCGCGGCCGCGCGCGCGGCCAGCGTTTCGTGCCAGTCCGCATTCCATTTCGCGATCCGGTCGCGCCAGCCGGTGCCGCCGCGCTCCGTCAGCAGCGGCAGCAGCGCGCGCAGCGTCTCGGCGCTGTCGCCGACGAGGTTTACCTCCATCGGATAGCGCAGGCTCAGCATGTCGGCCTTCAGGTCGATCTGCACGCCGCGCGCCTGGCCTTCCTTCGGCAAGAATTCCGAATACGGGAAGCCGGAGCCGACGACGAGCAGCGTGTCGCATTCGGTCATCAGCTCGTAGCTCGGCTTGGTGCCGAGCAGCCCGATCGAGCCCGTCACCCACGGCAGATCGTCCGGCAGCGCGGCCTTGCCGAGCAGCGCCTTCGCGGCGCCCGCGCCGAGCCGGTCGGCCACCGCGATCACCTCGTCGGTCGCGTGCAGCGCGCCCGCGCCCACCAGCATCGCGACCTTCTTGCCCGCATTGAGCACGTCGGCCGCGCGCTGCAGGTCGTCCGCGTACGGCACCACCTTCGGCGGCGTGTAGCCGACCCCCGAATGCACGGTGCCGTGCGCGCGCTTCGGCGGCGCATAGTCGAGCTCCTGCAGGTCGCTGGGCAGCACCAGCGCGGTGACGGTGCGCGCGCCGAGCGCGATGCGCACCGCGCGGTCGACCAGATGGCGCACCTGCGCGGGCACCACTGCAAGCTGGACGAAAGCGCCCGCGACGTCCTTGAGCAGCGCGGGCAGATCGACTTCCTGCTGATAGTGGCCGCCGAGCGCGGCACGCGCCTGCTGGCCGACGATCGCGAGCACCGGCATGTGGTCGAGCCGCGCGTCGTAGAGGCCGGTCACGAGGTGCGTGGCGCCGGGGCCCGAGGTCGCGACGCACACGCCAAGCTCGCCTGTAAATTTTGCATGCGCGGACGCCATGAAGGCCGCCATCTCCTCGTGGCGCGCCTGGATGAATTCGATCTTGCCCTCGGCGCGGCTGAGCGCGCCGAAAAAGCCGTTGATGCCGTCGCCCGGGTAGCCGTACACGCGGCGCACGCCCCAGTCGTACAGCCGTTCGACGATGAAATCCGCCACTGTCGCCATGCCGTTTCTCCTTGGTTCCGGATGAGCCGAAGCGCCGCGCACGGGCGATTCTCCTGCGCGGCGCTGTCGGGCGCTCGCGCAAGGCGCGTGCCGCGCGATCGCGTCGGGCACGGGCGTTGCACGCTGGCGTTACAAGCAAAAGGCAAGCAATCCGGAGCGCAACGATGGCACTTTCCGACGCGCCGGCGATCGACGACGTGCGCGCCCGCGCCTACCGCGTGCCGACCGACCGGCCCGAAGCCGACGGCACCTTCGCATGGCACGCGACGACGATCGTCGTCGTCGAGATCGATGCGGGGCCCGTGACGGGGCTCGGCTATACGTACACCGATGCGAGCGCGGCGCTGCTCGCGAAGTCGATGCTGGCCGACGTGCTGCGCGAGCGGCCGCTCGTCGATATCCCGGCCGCCGTCGACGCGCTGTGGCGCGCGGTGCGCAACGTCGGGCGGGCCGGCGTCGCGGCGACCGCGATTTCCGCACTCGACGTCGCGCTGTGGGATGCGAAGGCGAAGCTCGCGGGCGTGCCGCTCGCGATCCTGCTCGGCCGCGTGCGCGAACGCGTGCCCGTGTGCGGCAGCGGCGGCTTCACGACCTACGACGACGCGACGCTCGCCGCGCAGCTCGACGGCTGGCGCAACGAACACATCCGCGCGTGCAAGATCAAGATCGGCGCGCAGGATGCGCGCGATCCGTCGCGCGTGCGGGTCGCGCGCGACGCGCTCGGCCCCGACGTCGACCTGTTCGTCGACGCGAACGGCGCGTATGCGGCGCGCACCGCGCTCGCGTTTGCGGAGAGCGTCGCTGATTGCGCGATCCGCTGGTTCGAGGAGCCGGTCAGCAGCGACGACGTCGCCGGCCTGCGCTTTGTGCGCGAGCACGTCGGCGCGTGCGTCGACGTCGCGGCCGGCGAGTACGCATATACGCCCGACGACTTCCGGCGCCTGCTCGAAGGCCGCGCGGTCGACGTGCTGCAGGCCGATGCGACACGCTGCGGCGGCGTCAGCGGCTTTCTCGCGGCCGCCGCGCTGGCCGATGCGCATCACGTCGACCTGTCCGCGCATTGCGCGCCGGCGCTGCACCGGCAGGTCGGCTGCGTCGCGCCGCGCATGCGCCACGTCGAATGGTTCCACGATCATGTGCGGATCGAGCGAATGATGTTCGACGGCGCGCCGACCGTCGTCGACGGCGCACTCGAGATCGATGCCGCGCGCCCCGGGCTCGGCCTCGAGTTGCGCGAGGCCGACGTCGCGCAGTTCGCGATCTGAATGCATCCGGCGGCAGGGGCCCGCCACGAGCAAGGAGGACCGATGCGACACCCCAGCCACCGCGCGACCGAGCAGGAAAGGTTGCTGGCCGATGCAGCGCGCCTGCTGAACCGCAGCGCGCTGCTGCTCGCCGGCTCGGTGCTCGCCGACAGCGGCGTCGAACACTATCGCGGCACCTTTCACAATCGCGCGATGCTCGCGCCGCTGGTGTCGTCGACGCTGTCGGTGCTCGCGAGCGTGCACGGCCATGCGGACGACACGCCTGAACGCCACCGGTTGCGCGACGCGGTGCATGCCGCGTCGGCCGCCGTCGGCCTCGCCGGGTCCGCGTTCCACGTGTACAACGTGACGAAGCGGCCGGGCGGCTTCAGCTGGCACAACCTGTTCTACGGTGCACCGGTCGGCGCGCCGTTCGCGCTGCTGCTGTCGGGCATGCTCGGCGCAGCCGGCGAGCGGCTGCGCGCGTGCCCGGCCGACGCGCCGCGCCTCGGCGGGTTGCCGGCCGGCCGCGCGCTGGCCGGGCTGGTCGCGGTGGGGCTCGTCGGCACGCTCGGCGAAGTCGGGTTGCTGCATTTTCGCGGCGCGTTCCAGCATCGCGCGATGTTCGCGCCGCTCGTCGTGCCGCCGGTGGCCGCGTTGACGGCCGCGCAGCTCGCGCTGTCGCGCCCGTCCCGCGACCGGCGCTTGTGCCGCTGGTGGATGCGCGCGACGGCCGTGCTCGGGATCGTCGGCGTCGCGTTCCATGCGCGCGGCGTCGCGCGGCAGATGGGCGGCTGGCGCAACTGGTCGCAGAACGTGTTGTCGGGGCCGCCGCTGCCTGCGCCGCCGAGCTTCACCGCGCTCGCGATCGCGGGCCTCGCCGCGACCGCGCTCGCCGAACGGGAGGCGCGATGAAGCGCGTGAACGACAAGCCGCTCGCGCTGCCGCGCTATTCCCGCTACGACGTGCTCGCGAAGCGCGATACGCCGTCGTGGAACGACGCGACGCGACGCGCGATCGACGCACGGCTGCATGTAGCCGCGGCCGCGCCGCGCCATCTCGACGCGGAACGGTTCGCGACGCTGACCGCGCTGTGCGTGCGCATCGTGCCGCAGCCGCCCGGCGGCGTCGCCGTCGTGCCGACCGCCGCGCTGCTCGACGCGCGCCTCGCGAACGACGAAGGCGACGGGTATCGCGACGCGAGGCTGCCGCCGCTGCGCGCCGCCTGGCAGATCGGTCTCGCGGCGCTCGACGCGATGGCGCGCCATGCGCACGATCGCACGTTCGCGTCGCTCGACGGCAACGACGCCGATGCGCTCCTGCGCGCGGTCCAGCAAGGCAGGATCGACCGCCAAGTCGAATCCGCATGGGCCGGCATGGATCCGCGCACGTTCTTCGCGAAGCGCGTGCTGATGGACCTGTGCGGCGCGTACTACAGCCATCCGTTCGCGTGGAACGAGATCGGCTTCGGCGGCCCGGCGAGCCCGCGCGGCTACGTGCGAATGGATTTCAACCGGCGCGACCCGTGGGAGGCGCAGGTTGACGGGGAGGGCGATCGCGATGGCCGCTGACGACGCGTTGTCCGCCGCCAGGCCGCGTGGCCGGGATGGCCGCGCGCCCGATCCGCTGCGCGTCGGCGGCTGGTCGCCGATGCGGATGTTCCGCGACGACGATCCGGTCGACTTCGTGATCGTCGGCACCGGCGCCGGTGGCGGCACGCTCGCGTGCCGGCTCGCGGAGCACGGCTTCTCGGTCGTCGCGCTCGACGCGGGCGCATGGTGGCGGCCGCTCGAGGAATTCGCGTCCGACGAGTCGCACCAGCACAAGCTGTTCTGGACCGACGAGCGGCTCTGCGACGGTGCCGATCCGCTGACGCTCGGCACCAACAACAGCGGCCGCGCGGTCGGCGGCAGCACCGTGCATTTCGCGATGGTGTCGCTGCGCTTTCGGCCCGAGTGGTTCCGCTCGCGCACGGCCCTGGGCTACGGCGTCGACTGGCCGCTCGACTGGCGCGAGATGTGGCGCTACTACCGCGAGGTCGAGCAGGCGCTGAAGATCAGCGGGCCGGTGAGCTACCCGTGGGGGCCGCCGCGCCCGCGCTATCCGTACCGCGCACATGAGCTGAACGCGGCCGCGCTCGTGCTCGCGCGCGGCGCCGAGGCGCTCGGCATCGACTGGACGCAGACCCCGCTCGCGACGCTGTCCGCGCCGCGCGGTCGTGCGCATCCGTGCGTGTATCGCGGCTTCTGCATCAGCGGCTGCGCGACCAATGCGAAGCAGAGCGCACTCGTCACGTGGATTCCGCGCGCGGTCGCGGCCGGCGCCGAGGTGCGCGATCTCGCGATGGCGCTGCGGATCGAGGCCGCGGGCGATCGCGTGACGGGCGTGCATTACCGGCGCGACGGCCGCACGCGTTTCCAGCGTGCGCGCAATGTCGTCGTCGCCGGCTATGCGATCGAGACGCCGCGCTTGCTGCTGCTGTCCGCGAACGGACGCCATCCGCAGGGGCTCGCGAACAGCTCGGGCCTCGTCGGCCGCTACCTGATGGCGCAACTGAACCAGGCGTCGTGGGGGACGATGGACGACGAGGTGCGCTGGTACAAAGGGCCGCCGTCGCTGTCGCTCACCGAGCACTGGAACTACGTGGACGAAGGCAAGGACTTCTTCGGCGGCTACTGCTGGATGAGCCAGGGGCCGTTGCCGATCGAATGGGCGCGGAAGATCGCCGCGCGCGGGCTGTGGGGCGACGCGCTGAAGCGCGAGATGGCGCGCTACAACTTCCAGGCCGGCCTGAAGATCGTCGGCGAGACGCTGCCGCGCGCGGACAACCGCGTGACGCTCGCCGACGAGCGCGACGCGTTCGGGCTTCCGATCGCGCGCGTCACCTATTCATACGACGACAACGACCGCCGGATGATGCGCCATGCGTTCGCGCAGATGGCGCGCTCGCTCGAAGCCGCCGGCGCGCGCGACATCTGGCACGAAGAAGACGACACCTGCCATCTCGCGGGCACCGTGCGGATGGGCGACGACCCGGCGACGAGCGTCGTCGACGGCGACTGCCGCAGCTGGGACATCCCGAACCTGTGGGTCTGCGACGGGTCGGTGTTTCCGACCGTCGGCGGCGTGAACCCGTCGCTGACGATCCAGGCGATCGCGTGCCGCACCGCCGATCGCATCCGCGCGCTCGTCGCGCGCGGCGACGCACATGCGCGCGCACGGTGGCGGTAGGCGGTCTCCGTCCGCCGCGCCGCGCACATCTGCCCGTTCAACTTTCGAGGAGTCACGACATGGATCCGTTCACTCGTCGCCCGATGCGCAAACCCCGGCACCGCGCGGCCTGCGCGCTGCTGGTGGCGGCCGTTGCCGCGCTGCCGGCGTGGGGCCAGTTGCGCCCGCCGGCCCCCGCGGCCGTTGCCGACACGCCGACTCAAGCGTACAAGCGCGCGGATCACCGGATGATGGAAGCGATGGAAAACGCGCCGTACACCGGCGACGCCGATCGCGATTTCGTCGCGCACATGACGCCGCACCACCAGGGCGCGATCGACATGGCGCAGGTCGAGCTGAAATATGGCAAGGACCCGACGCTGCGCAAGCTTGCGCGCCGCATCATCGCGGCGCAGCGCGACGAGATCGCGCTGATGGAGCGCTGGCAGAAGGAGCACGGCGCGGCGCCGTGAGCGCCGCCGGCGATGCACGCGCGGCCGCGCACGCCGTGATCGGCGGCGTCCGCGCAGAGGTCGCTGGAGTGCCGGACGACCGGCAGCGCTGTCACGCTGCCCGCGCTGCCGCTCTGCGGGTGGCGGTCGTACCGGGTGTTTCGCGGCAAGGTTCGTGGCGATATCGGCTGCGAACCCGAGCGACGACGATCTGCAAGGGCGTGCAGCATGGGACGTGAACGACGCGTGATGGACCACACGATCGACAGTGTCGCCGACTATATGGCCGCGATCGGCGCGGCGCAGGCTACCACGGCCTCGCGGCTGTTTCGCGGGCAGTGCAACGCCGGCTGGCCGCTCGTGCCGGGCATCGCGCGTCAGCGCGCGTCGCCGGACGTGGAAGCGCAAATGCTCGACGAATTCACGCGGCGCGCGCTGCCGCATCTCGATCCGGCCCCGAACCTCGATGCGTGCGACTGGCTCGCGCTCGCCCAGCAGCACGGCATGCGCACGCGGCTGCTCGACTGGTCCGGCAACGCGCTGGCCGCGCTATGGTTCGCGGTCAGGAGCGAGAACGGGATCGGGGCCGACGGCGCGGTGTGGTGCCTGTCACACGATGCCGAGGACATCGCGACCGCGGCCGAGCGCCACGCGCCGTTGCAGGTGACGTGCACCAAGGTGTTCCGGCCGCGTCACGTGATGCCGAGGATTACCGCGCAGGACGGCTGGTTCACGATCCACCGCTTCGGTGCGATCCGCCGCGAACTGGCCGGCGTCGGCGTCAGCATCGGCACGATCTTCCCGGACCTCGACGGCATTGCGCAACTAACGGACATCCGCTTTTTCCCCGACGACGAGGATACGCATGCGCCACGGTGAGCGGCGGTGGCCCGCCGCACGCACGGTTGCGCACGGCGGGCCCGGGTGTCCGCCCCGACGATTTTTCAACCGCTTGTCATTTCGGCCGCCCCCGGGGGCGGCGCGAAGCGGCCCGCGGTCTTGCGCTTCGGTTGCCGACCGAGGCGCCCGTACGAGGCACGGCACATGCTGTCTCGTGATGACGAAGCCCGGCGGTACCGGGTATCGACTACGGTGATTCCCATGACTTCCAGAACGCGTTCGAACAATCCGTTGTTGAATCTAGCGGTGGCCGTGGCGTGCGGCGCGGCGGCGATGTACTTCCTCGATCCGGCGTCGGGCCGGCGGCGGCGCGCCTACGTGCGCGACAAGGCGGCGGCGAGCCGGCACGGTGTGCTCGACTATGCGAACACGCAGGCGAAGCGGGCGGCCGACCGCGCGCGCGGCGCGATCGCCGGGCTGCGCGCCGACTGGCTCGCGGGCGATGCGGACGACGTGGTGCTCGCCGAACGTGTACGCGCCGCGCTGGGCCATCTGGTCGGGCGTGCGCGCGACGTCGACGTGAGCGTCTCGCACGGGCATGTGCGCTTGAGCGGGCAGGTGGAGGAAGCGGAACGGCATGCCATCGTCGACGGCGTCGCCGCGGTGCATGGCGTGAAGGCCGTCGAGGACGCGATGGGCGCACGCAGCGAATACAAGGCGCCGCCCGGCGGCCCCGTGCACTGACGGCGGCATCGGCCGCGCGCCGGCGGGCGCGGTGAACGAAGCACGACGCGAATCCGGCGCCCGCGCGGCCGCCGCCACGGCGGCTGTGCGGCGCCCCATCCGGAGAACAGCTGATGACCGATCGCCCATCCCCCGGCACGCCGCCTCCCGCACCCGAAGCCGATGCGCATAACGCGCTCGAAAGCCTGCTCGGCAGTCTGCACCGGCACGGCTTCCTGCGCTTCGCGAACGAGGTCGTCAGCGCGAACGCGCAGATGGCCGAGACGTTCGTCGGCGCGCTGGACAAGCCCGGCATGCAAACCGGTGTGCAGAACCTTGCCGCACTCGTGATGGCGCTGTCGCGCATTCCGCCGGAGCAGTTCGGCAAGGTCGCGTTCGCGGCGGCCGATGCGCTGCGTCACATCGGCGCGTGGAAGCCGGATGAGCACGAACATGTCGCGCCCGGCGTGCGCGGTGCATACCGGTTGCTGCACGACGAAGCGTTGTGGGACGCGCTGACGCCGTTGCTCGAAGGGTTGAAGGTGTTCGCGCAAGGCCTCGCGCGCGAGTCTCCTAACTCCGCGATCCCGCGGGTCAGCGAGAGGCAGACCGACGCGTGACGGTCGCGCATTCGTGCGGCGCCGTGTTCATGTGAGTTCGGAAGAGGCGCGGATACGCGAGCCGCGCTTCAAGAAGACATGCAGCCGGCCGCGCGCCGCCTGCGATTTTTCAATGCGTTGTCATTTGTTCCGCAGGCCGGACACCTGGCAGCGGCCGCCGGCCCGTACGAGCCGCGGCTCAACGTAGTTCAGCGCGTGCCGCGCCGTCCGCGCGCCGGCCGGGTGCGCCGCTTGCTTGCCCGCGCGCTTGAAGGCCGGCGCGGGCAATGTCGCCCGCGGCCACCGCCCTGGAGCGATCTTTCATGCCCGATGCGACCCTGTTCCCGTTGTCCGTTCATGAGCGATTCCGCGTCGTGCTGCGCCGCGCGTTCACGCCGGGACGACGCGGTGCGCGGATGCTGCCGGCAGGTATCCCGATCCCATACGCGGACGCAGCATCTACGGAGCTTGCACCGCCCACCGTCACCCGCGCCGGCGACGGCAACGCCGACAGCGGCCACGGCGGGCGCACCGGCGCCGGCCGCCACGACGAACGCGACACCGACGCACCGGGCGGCGGCGGGGGCGACGGCCATCCGCACGACGATCGCGGTGGCCGCACCGGCGGCGATGGCGACGGCGGCAACGGCGCAGGCGAAGGCGAACGCAAGCGGCCGGGCAAGAAGCCGTTGATCATCCTCGGCGCGGTGGCGGTCGTGCTGGTGATCGCGGGGCTCGTGTGGTGGCTCGCGACGCGCAACCAGGAAAGCACCGACGACGCGTACACGGACGGCAACGCGGTGGCCGTCGCGCCGCATGTATCCGGCTATGTGACACGGCTCGCCGTCGACGACAACACGTACGTGCACCGCGGCGACGTGCTGGTCGAGATCGATCCGCGCGACTATCGTGCGCAAGTCGATGCGGCGCGCGCGCAACTCGGCCTCGCGCAGGCGCAGCTCGACGCGTCGCGGGTGCAGCTCGACATCGCGCACGTGCAATTCCCGGCCCAGTACAAGCAGGCGCGGGCCCAGATCGAATCGGCGGAGGCCGCGTACCGGCAGGCGCTCGCCGCGCAGGAGCGGCAGCGTGCGGTCGATGCGCGCGCAACCTCGCAGCAGGCGATCGACGCGGCCGACGCGCAGCGGGCGAGCGCCGATGCGAACGTCGCGATGGCGCAAGCGCAGGCGCGCACCGCGAGCCTCGTGCCGCAGCAGATCCGCCAGGCCGAAACGGCCGTCGAGGAGCGTCGCCAGCAGGTACTGGCGGCACGTGCGCAGCTCGATACGGCGAACCTCAACCTGTCGTACTGCGAAGTGCGCGCACCGTCCGACGGCTGGGTCCCGCGCAGGAACGTTCAACTCGGCTCGTACCTGCAAGCCGGCGCGTCGGTCTTCTCGGTCGTCACGCCGCGCGTATGGATCACCGCGAACTTCAAGGAATCCCAACTGGAGCGGATGCGCATCGGCGATCGCGTCGACGTGTCGGTCGACGCGTATCCCGATCTCGACCTGCACGGTCACGTCGACAGCATCCAGCTCGGCAGCGGCGCGCGCTTCTCCGCGTTTCCGGCCGAGAATGCGACCGGCAACTTCGTGAAGATCGTGCAGCGCGTGCCCGTGAAGATCGTGCTCGACGGCCCGCTGCCGAACAATCCGCCACTCGGTCTCGGCCTGTCGGCCGAACCGACCGTGCACCTGAAATGACCGGCCGCCGCGCGGCGGCCCGCTTTCACCGGAGCGATCCGATGCCCGACATCCGCACGTCCGCCATGTTGACGGGGGCCCGTCGATGAACCGGCCGCCCGACAAGCCGCCCAACGGGTCCTCTTCGGCCGGCGGCGCGTGGCGGCCCGCCGCGAACCCGTGGGTCATCGCGATCGTCGTCACGCTCGCCGCGTTCATGGAGGTGCTCGACACGACGATCGTCAACGTCGCGCTGCCGCATATCGCCGGGACGATGTCCGCGAGCTACGACGAGGCGACCTGGACGCTCACGTCGTACCTCGTCGCGAACGGCATCGTGCTGCCGATTTCCGGCTTCCTCGGGCGCCTGCTCGGCCGCAAGCGCTACTTCCTGATGTGCATCGCCGCGTTCACTGTGTGCTCGTTCCTGTGCGGCGTTGCGACCAACCTGGGCGAGCTGATCGTGTTCCGCGTGCTGCAGGGGCTGTTCGGCGGCGGGCTGCAACCGAATCAGCAGTCGATCATCCTCGACACGTTTCCGCCCGAACAGCGCAACCGCGCGTTCTCCATCTCGGCGATCGCGATCGTCGTCGCGCCGGTGCTCGGGCCCACGCTCGGCGGCTGGATCACCGATCATTTCTCGTGGCGCTGGGTGTTCCTGCTCAACGTGCCGATCGGCGCGCTGACCGTGCTCGCGGTGATGCAGCTCGTCGAGGATCCGCCGTGGCGACGCGGCGCCGAGCGCGGGATCTCGGTCGACTACATCGGCATCGGGCTGATCGCGATCGGCCTCGGCTGCCTGCAGGTGATGCTCGATCGCGGCGAGGACGAGGACTGGTTCGGATCGAACTTCATCCGCGTCTTTGCGGTGCTGTCGGCGCTCGGCCTGATCGGCGCGACGCTGTGGCTGCTGCGCGTGAAGAAGCCGGTGGTCGACCTGTCGTGCCTGCGCGATCGAAACTTCGCGCTCGGCTGCGTGACCATCGCGACCTTCGCGGCCGTGCTGTACGGCAGCGCGGTGATCGTTCCGCAACTCGCGCAGCAGCACCTCGGCTATACGGCGACGCTCGCGGGGCTCGTGCTGTCGCCCGGCGCGCTGCTGATCACGATGGAAATCCCGCTCGTGAGCCGGCTGATGCCGCACGTGCAGACGCGCTATCTGGTCGGCTTCGGTTTCGTGCTGCTGTCGGTCGCGCTGGTCTATTCGCGGATGCTGGTGCCGGACATCGACTACCGGCACCTGGTGATGATCCGCTGCGCGCAGTCGCTCGCGATCGGCTTCATGTTCGTGCCGATCACCACGCTCGCTTACCTGACCGTGCCGCAGCGGCTCAACGACGATGCATCCGCGCTGTTCACGATGTTCCGCAACGTCGCGGGCTCGATCGGCATCTCGGTGTCGACCGCGCTGATCCGCGAGCGGACGCAGGCGCGCATGGCGCACCTGTCCACGCACATGTCGCCGCTGTCGCAGAACTTTCAGGACGCGCTGCACGAGAACGCGCGCGCGATCGGCGCGCTGTCGGGCGTGCCGCCGCCGGCCGCGCTGCAAACCGCGACCGGCCGGCTGTACGAGACGTTCATCTCGCAGGCGACGATCCTCGCGTATATCGACGTGTTCGCGATTCTCGCGGTGTTCTGCGCGTTCAGCATTCCGCTGACGTTCCTGTTCTCGCCGGTGAAGGCCGCACGCGGCGCGGGAGGGCATTGACGATGACGATGAATCGACAGCGCGGCAGCCGCCGGCATGCGCTGCAACCGCGCGGCCTCGCCGCGATGCTGGCGGCCTGCTTGGCGATCACTGGCTGTACCGTCGGACCGGATTTCAAGCCGCCGCATGCGGATGTGCCGGCCAACTGGCATGACCTGCAGGCGTCGGCTGCGGCCACATCGCCCGCATCGGCCGCCGGCGCGCATGCGCCGTCGTCGCCGACGACCCGCGCCGATCCCGACCCGCGCTGGTGGCGCGCGTTCGGCGATCCGCTGCTCGATCGCCTCGTCGAGCGTGCCGCGCGCGACAACCTCGACGTGCAGGCGGCCGTGCTGCGCATCGCGCAGGCGCGTGCGCAGGTGCGCGCGGCCGCTGCGCAGGGCTTGCCGAACGTGCGGGCGAACGCGAGCTACCAGCGCGAGCAGTTGGGCCTCAAAGGAATCATCGAGGAACAGGGCATCGACCAGCGCGTCGATCGTCTCGGCGCGCCGGGTTCGCCGCTCGACCGCTTCGGGCCGGGCACTGGTGCGAGCGTGCAGCAGGGCGCGGACGCGGCGATCGATTCGCTCGAAGCGCCGGTCAATGTATGGCAGGCCGGGTTCGACGCATCATGGGAACTCGACCTGTTCGGGCGCGTGCGTCGCTCGGTCGAATCGGCCGGCGCGCAGGCGAGCGCCGCGGTCGCGAGTCGCGACGATGCGCTGCTGTCGCTGCAGGCCGAAGTCGCGCAGACCTATCTGCAACTGCGCGGCGCCGAAGCGCAACGCGCGCTGGCCGACGACCTGCAACGCGCGCAGCGCGACCTGCTGGATCTCACGCGCGAGCAGGCCGCGCACGGTCTCGCGAGCGACCTCGACGTGCGCAGCGCCGATGCGCGGCTCGCGCAGATTCGCGCGCAGCTGCCGCAGTTCGACCAGCAGATCGTGCTGCTGCGCAACGGCCTCGCGTATCTGGTCGGTGGCGCCCCGGGCGCGCTCGACGACTGGCTCGACGCGCCGCGCGCGTTGCCGGGCGTGCCGCCCACCGTGCCGGTCGGGCTGCCGTCGACGCTGGCGCGCCGGCGGCCCGACATCCGCCGCGCGGAGGCCGAGCTGCATGCGGCGACCGCCGACGTCGGCGTCGCGGTCGCGCAGTTCTATCCGGATATCTCGCTGGCCGGGCAGGTCGGGTTGCGCGCGGCGCACGTGCGCGAGCTCGCGCACTGGTCGCATCTGTTCTACTCGTTCGGGCCGGCCGTGTCGTTGCCGATCTTTTCGGGCGGGCAACTCGTATCGAACCTGCGGCTGTCGCAGGCACGCCAGGCCGAAGCGGCGCTCGCCTATCGAAGGGCCGTGCTCGTCGCGCTGCGCGACGTCGACAACGCGCTGGCCGTCTACCGCACCGACCAGGCACGCGCGGCCGCGCTCGACGATGCGGTCAAGGCCGAGCAGGGCGCGCTGGAGCTCGCGCGCGATCGTTACCGGAAGGGGTTGTCGCCGTTCCTCGACGTGCTCGACGCCGAGCGGCAATGGTCGGAGGGGCGACAGCAGGCGGTGCAGGGCGCGTTGCAGACGACGACCGATCTCGTCGCGCTGTACAAGGCGCTGGGCGGCGGATGGCAGACGACCGGGCCGGCCGCGGAGGCGGCTACGGTCGGCGCGGTGCCGCCGTCACGAGCCGATATGACTCGCGTGCAATAGCTGTAGCGGTCGCGTCGGCGACACCGGTCACAGCGGCCACATCGGCGACATCGGCCGCACTGCGGCCGCCGGTCCGCGGCATCCCGATTACCTGCACGCGCGCGAAAACAGCAGCGAATCGGCGTCGTTGAAGCGAATCCGCACCGGATCGACGTACCCGGCCTTCTCCGCGACGCGGATCGACGCGACGTTGGTCGGCGCGATCAGGCATATGCTGCGTTCGAACCGGTTCTGCGCGTCGAGCCAGCCGAGCGCATGCGACAGCGCTTCGCTAGCGTAGCCTTTGCCGTGCGCCCAGCTCGCGAGCGCCCACCCGGCTTCCGGCACGCCGCGAATCGACGGCTCGACCGCGCGGTGGAAGTCGGCGAAGCCGAGATCGCCGACGTAGCGGCCCGACGCCTTCTCGCGAATCGCCCAGTAGCCGTAGCCGAGCAGCGGCCACAGCCCGCGATAGGCGAGCAGCCGCATCCACGAGTCGCGTGGCGCGGACGGCTGGCCGTTGAAGATGTGCGCGACGACGGTCGGCTCGGCCCACATCGCGGCGAGCGCGTCGAAGTCGCCGAGCGGATGACCTTCGAGTATCAGGCGGGGGGTATCGAGAACCGGCGGGGACATGACGGGCGGCAGCGCGCTGAATGTCATTCGGCGTTCCATGTGAAAGGGGCAGGGAAGGCGTGGCCGTGCGCCGCGCCAGGGCCCCGTACGATACCGCGGAAATCGGCGCGCCGCTGCCGATCCCTGCCTGCTTCGGGGAATGCAAACGCATCGAGCGGATGGCCGTCGCCGACGTCTGCCGGTGGCGGCACGGTCAAGGTCGCACGACGGCATCGCGGCCCGACCGTGGCGGAGGGCGCTCGACGAATGCGGGTCGATCGCCGGCAGCGTGTTGGGAAAGTCAGGCGCGGCGGGTTGTGCGCGGACGCGTCACGGCGGACATCGATACGCCCGCATGTTTCGCACGAAGCGGCATCGCGCCCGCACCCGCCGTTCCTACTTGCGGCTCTTCAAGAAGCTGCGGCCGTGCGCGGTGATCGACGCGCCGGAACGGCTGTTCGACGCATGGCTGACGAAGCCCGCGCCGACGAGTTCCTGTTCGACCGACCAGCCGAGCGCCGGCGCATCGCGGCCGTAGCGCACATCGGCGAGGCGCTCGAGCGCCCAGAGTGCAGAGGCCGACAGATTGGGGGTGTTGGACATGACGTTGTCGTTCATCGCTTCCTCGGAGAGTGGTGATTCAGGGTGAACGGCACGAGGCCGTGGAGTCGGGCGACGCGGAGTCAACCCGCCTGCAGCAATGGCAGCAGCGCGTGGAGCGCGGCTTCCTCGTCGGGACCGGTGGCGAGCACCTGCGCGGACGTGCCGCCATGCATCTGCAGCGCCGCGATGGCCGTCGCGTCCTTCGCGCTGCCGCTGAGCCCGTTGGCGAGCAGCAGGATGTCGCTTTTGAAGCGGTGTGCCGCCGCGACGATCGCGTCGCGGGACGCAATCGCGCGGTCGCGGTTCCATGCGGGGCCGATTTCAACGTAGACGACGGTGGCCACGATGCGGATCAGCCTCGGGGAAAGTCGTCGGAACGGCGTGCCACGGCCGGCCCGCAGGCCCGGCACACGGCTTCCCGACGGGGCGCCGGGCCTTGCGCGCCCGGAGCCGGTGCTTCATTCATCTCGAACATGTCGACATCCTCAGCGAAACCGCCATCAAGTCCGGCGAATGATCGAAAGTGGACGATTATAATACGACAGCCGGATTATGTGTATTGCATTATAATGCCGTGTGCATGAAGGCCGCCCCGTCGCCCTGTCGACGGGCCGCTGCGATGCGCGATCCGGGCCACGCGCTTGCGTGCCCGGCATTTTTTTCGATTGACCCGAACTCCCACCGAATGGAAGCTGCAATGAACGCCGCCCCCGCCTGCCCGCAATGCGCGATGGAAAACACCTACCCGGACGGCACGCTGACCGTGTGCGCGGACTGCGGACATGAATGGTCGGCCGGTGCCGGCGCGGACGCCGGCGACGAACCGGCCGGCGACGTCGTCAAGGACGCGAACGGCAACGTGCTGTCGGACGGCGATTCGGTCGTGCTGATCAAGGACTTGCGCGTGAAGGGCTCGTCGATCACGTTGAAGATGGGCACCAAGGTCAAGAGCATCCGGCTCGTCGGCGGCGATCACGAAGTCGATTGCAAGACCGACATGGGCGGCTTCATGCTGAAGGCGTGCTACCTGAAGAAGGTCTGACCGCACGCGGTTCGACCGACTCTCCGACTACCGGGCTGCCGACCATGAGCGAGGATCGAATTTCCTATGACGCATTCCTGCGGTTTCTGGCGATGCCGCTGAACGACGGCCGCCCGTTCGTGCTCGAGACCAAGCACACGGTCTCGCTGCACTTCGACCACTTCGGCACGCAGAGCTTCATGTCGCTGAAGGATCCGGTCCGTCTCGAACTCGGCTATACGCGCGTGATGATGGGTTTCCTGCTGCTGCAGCCGGCGCCCGCGCGCATCTGCATGATCGGGCTCGGTGGCGGATCGCTGGCGAAGTACTGCTATCGCCACCTGCCCGATACGGCGATCGACGCGGTCGAGATCAACCCCGACGTGATCGCGCTGCGCGACGTGTTCAGGATTCCGCAGGACGACGCGCGCTTCGCCGTGATCTGCGCGGATGGCGCGGACTACGTCGGCCGGCCGGAAGTAAAGGCGGACGTGATCCTGCACGACGCGTTCGTCGCCGACGGCATGCCGGGCCGCTGCACGGGCACTGCCTTTTTCGACGCGTGCCGCGCGCGGCTGAGCGAAACGGGCGTGCTCGCGATCAACTTCATGGACGACGATCCGGCGTTGCCGCGGCATCTCGCGCAATTGCGCGAGGTGTTCGACGCTTCGTATGCGCTGCTGCCGTGCGGCGACGACAACAACTTCATCGCGTTCGCGTGGAAGAACGGCAACCCGCTGCCGTCGCTGCGCATCCTGCTCGAACGCGCGCTTGGGTTTGCGTCGGCCGGCGAGCTCAAGCTGTCGCCCACCGCGCGGCGCATGAAGGAAGGGGAGTGCATCGCTCCCGAGCGGCTCGTGTGGCGCGCGCGCGAACATGCGCGATGGGAAATCTGCACCTGAGCTGCACCTGAGCGCGGTGCGGGTTCTGTCGCGTTACTTCATCCGCTTGCCGAGCGCGCTTTTCGTCTTGTACGTGACCCCGTGCTTGTCGAGATACTCGCGGATCAACTGACGCACGACTTGCGACGGCGTGAGATCCTGCTCCGCGCAGAGCATTTCGAACGCTTCTTTCTTGGCGGGATCGATCAGGACGGTCAGGCGGGCGGTTTTCGTTTCCATCGTGCGGCAGGGTGGTCGATATGTTAATCAAATTATAATGCATCCGCTTTCGGCGCCACGGCCGAATGCGCGGTTGCAGCGTGCGCGCCGGCTCAACGCCGGCGTTCGAGCCACGCAAGCAGGTCGTCGATCAGCGGCATCGCCGCGAGCATCACGAGCAGGCAGGCGAGCGGCACGGTCGCCACGTAGCCGACATGCTTGAAGCCGATCGCGCCGGCGAGCCCGCCGACGAAGAACGACGCGAGCATCGTCGCGTGAATCCTCAGTTTCGAACGGTTGGCGATCACCGCGTGCGCGTCCACGGCGACGGCCGAGCGATTCCAGTAGAACAGCTTGCCGAGCTCGATGCCGAGGTCGGTCACGATGCCGGTCACGTGCGTCGTGCGGATTTCCGCGCCCGACAGCTTCGTGATCGTCGCGTTCTGCAGACCCATGATGAAGCACAGCAGCGTGACCGTGACCGGCACGAAGAACGTTTCCCACAGCGCGAGATGGCTGCCGAGCAGCCCGAACAGGAGCAGCAGCACGGCTTCGACCAGCAGCGGCAGCACGAACTGGCTCTGCAGGCCGCGGCGGCGCCCCCAGTTGACGAGGATCGCCGAGCAGCTGGCGCCGATCAGGAACGACCCCAGCGAGCTGATGCCGGCCAGCGCGAGCTGGATGTCGCCGAGCGCCGTCTGGTCGGCGATCGCCGACACGATGCCGCTCATGTGCGACGTGTATTGCTTGACCGCCAGGTAGCCGCCGGCGTTGGCCGCGCCCGCGACGAAGGCCAGCGAAAAGCCGAGCTGACGGTTCGCGGTCGCGCTGCGGTGTTTTCCGGTGAGGCTTCGAAAGTACTGCGCTGGCATAGGGGTACGCTCAATCGCCCGGGCGGCGGGCACGGACAGGACGACGACCGACACCGGTGCGAGGCGCCCGCGCGGGACACCGGCAAAGGGGGCCGGGTTGCTGGAATCATCTGCAAGACATGATAATGACATTATCATACTCTGTTAGTCGAATGGGGCTTTAAGTACAATGTCTGCAATGTCGGCAGGACGCTGCCGGCCGCGGCTTACGCGGCGGCTTCCGGTTCCCCACGGCCCGCGTGCGCCGTCCGTGCGGCGTGACTTCGCCGCTATTTCCCCGCTACGTCGTCGTTACTTCGATATCCGCCTCATGACCCCGATCAAGTTCGTTCTCCGCTACACGGCGATTCCTTTCGCAGCCATCGTGGCTGTCGTCGTGTGGGCCGTCGTGCCGTCGTCGAAGGAGATCGACGCGCGGCAATATGCGGCGCTGTCGCGCGGATACGCGAGCTTTCCGCTACCGTTTCGACATGAGATATCGGAAGCGCTGGACGACGGGCGCATCAGCGACCGGCGTTACCAGACGCTCGTGCGCGATTCGCTGGGCAATGGCGTGGCGCTGGACTGGCCGGCGTCGGGTGTGGCCGACGTCGCTGCCGAGCGGCAAAGACTGACTGAACTGCTGAAGGCCGATTCGGGCCTGGAGGAGCATCAACGATGAAGATTGCGCTGGTTTCGGTGGCGTTCGCGCTGATTATCGGAAGCCTGATTTTCGCGCTGTATTTCATGAATCACGACCGCGGCAGGAGCAAGCGGATGGCGTGGTCGCTCGCGGCGCGCGTCGGATTGTCGATCACGCTGTTCCTGTCGCTGCTGATCGCGTACCGGCTCGGGTGGATCGAGCCGACGGGGCTGCCTATCGGCAGGTGACGCTCGTGCGTGCCGGCCACATCTGGTGTGGTTCGGTGCGCTTGAGTTTTGCTCGGTGATCGACGTGTTGTGATAAGAATACTTATCCTGATGGATCGAAACAAAAACGCCTCGGCATCGATGAGAGGCGTCTCAGGCGGGGAGCGCTCTCCATAGCGAATACCGACAATTGGATCAGCGGGGAACCGCCACACCGCCCCACCGTCAACTCGCGGCCTCCGCACCACCTTGCCGGCGCCACGCGCGCGGCGCCACCGCGAACCGTTCGCGGAACGCTCGGCTGAAATGCGACATGTCGTTGAATCCCCAGCGCAACGCGATGTCGGACACACGCAGCACCCCGCATTGCGGATTCGCGAGATCTTCCGCGCACCGTTCGAGCCGCAGGTTCCATATGTAGCGCATCAGCGAGGTGTTTTCCGCCTCGAACAGCTTGTTGATGTACCGCGACGATATCCCGGTCGCCTGCTCGACCATCGTGGGGTTCAATTCCGGGTCGCGCAGATGTTCGAGCAGATGGCGTTTCACGCGCGTGAGCGTCAGCGCCTTCATCCGCGACTGCGCGACGTCGTTGCGCTGCAGGCTCCCGATGGTCATCGCGATCAGCGAGATCGCGGTATCCGACAACTGCAGCATCTCGTCCTCGGACACGTGGCGGATCTGCGACGACATCTGTTCGAGAAACCCGCGCATCACGCAGCCGACGCCTTGCCCGGTCGGCATCGGGCAAGCGGTACGATGCTCCATCCCCACGACGAGCTGGTTGAGCGTCGTGCGCGGAATGCTGACGACGATTTCGCGCCACGACTGGCCGAACTGCAGGTGATGCGGCCTGGTCGCGTCGTACACCGCGAAATCACCGGGACGCAGTGTGACGATCTTGCCGTCCTGTTCGACCGACTGGCTACCCTCGAGCATCAGTACCGCGAAATACTTGTCCTCGTACTCGCTACGCGCCTGGCGAAAGCGCCGCGTCACCGCCTGCTCGCTCGCGTGGATATCCGAGATCCGCAGCTTGTCGCACTTGCGCTGCCGCACCCGGCCAAAGAAATCGTCTTTCTGGACTGCCGCGATCTGCACATCCGCAAACAAGCGCAGGATCATCTCGCGCCAGAATTCGATGCGCTGGCTGACAGAGCCGTCGGTCGCGACCTCGATTGACGAACGCGTCCATTCGAACGGCGCACCGCCTGACGCGAGGGCGAAGTCGTCGCAACCGGGGAAGGGAGGGATCGAAGGTGTTGTCATGATCGTGCCCCACATGGATGAGCAAACGGCAGCGAGTAGCGTGCCCGTTCAAAAACGCATTGTCCAACCCGGTCGAAACCCCGCGCCGCATTGGCCGCCGACGCGACAGGGTGCACCGACGTGCCCGGCTCATTATGCGAACGTCGTCTGGCGCCAGTCGGACGACTGTTCATACGCATAGGCGCACCGGTAGATCGTCGCCTCGTCGAAGCGACGCCCGACCAGTTGCAGCCCGATCGGTAGATCTTCCGCGACCCCGCAGGGAAGCGACATTGCCGGATGTCCGGATACGTCGAACGGTGCCGTATTCGCGAGCATCTCGAACGCGCGCGTCAGCGATTCGGACATCGGGCAACCGGGCTCCGGCAGTTTCGACGCGCGTATCGGCACGGTCGGCATCAACAAAAGATCATACGATTGCAGGGCCGTGTCGTAATCCGCCCGCAGCCGCCGTGCGAGGTTCTGGCACTTCGCGTAATAGCGGCCGCGATACTGGCTCGTGAAATATTCTCCGAGCAGCATCGTCACCTTGACGGTATCCGGCAGCTCGTCGGCACGCTCGCGCCAGCCCGCGTGATGATCGATCATGCCCGTCACGTACAGGCCGCCCCAGTTGAAGCCGTGGCTGTTGCCCTTCATCATCTGCTGAGTCGCGCCTTCGGCGGCAATCGGCAGCCAGATCGCCGTTCCGGTCGCATGCAACGGCACCGATACCTCGTCGACCTTCGCGCCAAGCTGGCGCAACCGGTGCGCGGCGACGAGCACGGCCTCGTCGACGACCGCCTCCGAATTCGCGAGTCCAAACCCTTCGCGCAGGATGCCGATCCGCAGGCCGGCTATGCCGTCCCGGATCGCACCGAGATAGTCGGCGCGCGGCGGCAGCGCCCGCTGGCGCGGGTCGACCCCGTCGTCACCGGCGATCACGTCGAGCAGCAGCGCGTTGTCGAGCACGTTGCCCGTCATCGGCCCGAGGTGATCGACGGTCGCCTCGATTGGCATTGCGCCGGTATACGGGACCAGGCCGTGCGTCGGCTTCATTCCGTAGACACCGCAATACGCGGACGGAATCCGCACCGAGCCGCCCTGGTCGCTGCCGAGCGCCATGTCGACTTCGCCGCTCGCGATCAGCGCACCGCTGCCGGACGACGAACCGCCGGCCGAATGTCCGGCCTTGCGCGGATTGAGCACGGGCCCGGACGCGCTCGTATGCGAGCCGCCGGAAAAACAGTAGTACTCGCAGGTCGACTTGCCGGCGATTGTCGCGCCGGCGTCGAGCATCCGCGTGACGACAGTCGCGTCGACGTCGGGCACGTAACCTTCGAACGTGCTCGCGCCGTTGCGCATCGGCACGCCGCCGACGCAGATGTTGTCTTTCACGGCCATGGTCTTGCCGCGCAGCTTGCCGTCGGCGGCGCCGTGGATCGTGCTCTTGCGCGCCCACGCGCCATAACGGTTTTCGTCGCCTTCCGGGCGGTAGCCCGGCGTGCGCGGATACGCGATGGTCGGCAGATAGTCGGGCAGCGCGTCGATCGCGTCGTACGCGTCGAAATTCGCCTGCAGCGCGTCGTCGTAATCGGCGAGCTGCCGGGCATCGACATGAAAGCCGAAGCCGGCTGCGATGTCGGAAAGTTGTTCGCGGGTCGGGCGTTTGATGGCCATCGACGTTCTCCAGTTCAGTAAGGCGGCGCCGCCCGCACTGCGCGGCGCCGGCACGATTCAGCGGGCGACGGCGTCGCGCATCATCCCGGTTGTCGGATGGCAGTTCACGTATTCGTAGACCTGATGTTTCGCGTCGAATACGGACACCTCGTGATACAGCCGCAGCTTCGACAGCCCGGTGACGACGCGAAAGAACGTGACGAAGATCCGAAGATGAGTCGGATGCGACTCCGCCCATCGCTCGAGGCGGTCGAGCGAGCGCCAGTGGCCGATGTTGTAACTCTCGTCGAGCAGATTGCCGTCGAGATCGATCGACCGCACGTAGCGGTTGCTATAGCAGCCGACGTCGACGCCGTTGTCGCGCAGGAATTCCATCCCGCTGCGAAGCGTCGGCTCGATCTCGTCGAGATACAGCCGGCGTTCGTCGTCTTCGGCCGCACGCCAGTCCTGCCCGGAACGGATCAGCGCGATGTTGTCGTGCGCCAGCACGACCACGCGGCCGCCGCGCGCCGGATCACCCGCGACGATCCGCAATTCGCCGTCCGCATGCATCCAGTCGGTTTGCGAAATCGGGAACCGGTCGCGCATCGACCCCCAGTAACCGTGTTCCTCGATCTCGCCACTGACGCCGTCCATGATCGAACCGACACCGGGAAAATCGTTCGTGAACGCGTACAGCGTCTCGAACTGCTCCGCGCGCGGCGCGACGATCTCGCGGAAGTAGCCGATGCCGTCCGCGAGTCGCGCGTCGGATGCCCACCATTCGGCGACCGCCGGCGACGCGATCCAGCGCGCGTATGCGTCAGGGTCGCGCCAGTAGCCGACGGCGATCAGATTGTCGTAGCCCTGGTTGTCGGTGTGCTGCGTCAGATCATGATTGCCCGGGCCGTCCGGCGCATCGAAATCGGCGACGATCCGGCGCAGCGCGGCCAGTGCGACGGAGCGCTTGTCGGCGCCGCGATACTGCACGCCGAAATAGCCCATCACGACCTGGCTCAGGTCTTCCGCCGCACGGGCGACGTACATCGGGAACGGCGGCTGGTAGTCGTCGGCGACACGGCGTGACAGCGTGCGCGGGCAGACCAGGTGTTTATCGATTGCGGATTCCATGCATGGCCTCATTGGAAAGGGAGTCGGGTGTCGACGAATCAACTGTCGGTAAAACGAATCGATATGCGCCGGAAGCAGAACCCGGCGCCGGCTCATCGTCAGAAGATGTGCGCGTAACGCAGGCCGACGAGCAGGCTGTTCTTCGGCCCGTTGCGCACGCTCAGGTCGGTGCCGAGCTGGACCTGTACCTGGTCGGCCTTCGTCACGAACTTCGACGCGGTCAGCCGCATCCGCGTCGTGCGCAGCGCGTCATGGCCGTCGACACCGTCGACGCGCGTTTCGCCGCCCCAGAATTGCGTGATCCCTAAGCCGAGCGATGTGCCTGGATCAGGCATGTAGCGAACCATCGCCTGCGCGCTGTAGCTCATCCGCTGATGCAGCGTCGCACCGCTTGCGCCGTACGACGTGTTGTTGCCGTACCAGATCGCGTCGCCGACGAGGTCGAGCGCCCACTGCGCCGAGAAATGCTTCACGTACGCGGCCTGGAAGTCGAGCGACCAGCGGTTCGCGCCGAGATTCAGGCTGCGGTTCTGGTCGTAGCTTCCGGTCGGCGCATACAGGTAGACGGTCGCGGCGATCACGTCCTTCGCTTCGTTCAGGCGGAATTTCAGCGGCGCGGTCAGAATCACGTCGCCGACGCCGGTCGTGCTGCCGAGCGCGCTCGCATTGCCGAAGCCGCTCACGTGGCCGAACGGCAGCAGCACCTGCGGATCGATCGTCAGCCGGTCGGTCAGCTGGAATACGTGCAGCAGGCGCGCGATGCCGATGTTCGACTGCAGGTCGAAATTCGACGTCTTGCTGCCGTTCGCGTAATACGCGTTCGTCGCCGAATAGTTGTAATACAGCACGCCGATGGTCGCGCCGACCGGATACTGCTCGTAGTCGCCCGGATCGACCTCGACCGCGCCAGCGTAATGCGACGCGACGACCAGCAGCGATGCGCCGATCCAGTGCGCGATTCGCTTCAGTTTCATTCTGTTGACGTTGTCCATCATGCCCCTTGCCTGGATGCGCAGATACCATCGCGTCCGATGTGCGACGCACGCGCGCCGTTGCCGGACGCCGGAGTCGTGGTGTGCTGCACGCTGTTATCCATCGGCGCATCGGGTGCGCCGACGATTCGCGACACCGAACGGCCGTCGCTTGAGGATGAGAATAGGGAGGCAAAATCCGCGATTCTGTTTTCCGGCGGAACAAGAAATTGGTTGTGGCGGGCCTCTGCCGCCGATGCCATGCAGTCGCAACAAAGGCAGGTGTCGGATCCGTCTCAGCACAGTTTCCGATCCGTGCCGGCAAAGAACCGCGCTTTTTCTCTTCTTAACCTACTCGTCGAGCGTGACCGATACGACGTGTCCGCGCCCCGCCAGGGAAGCAGCGGCGTGGCGGCGGTCGACCCGAACCACCACGAGGAGCCCCACGATGAGCGCGAACCACTCTGCAGAAACAGCATCGACACCCGGCGAACGCGCCTGGGCGCTGTTTCGCGTGATGAAAGAGAAAAACCTGATCCCGGACGGCTATATAGAAGGCCTGACGGAACTGATGTCGACGACCTGGGACCCGGCCAACGGTGCGCGGATTGTCGCGCGCGCGTGGGCCGATCCGGGGTTTCGCGAGCTGCTGTTGAAGGACGGTACCGCCGCGTGTGCGCAGTTCGGTTACACCGGCCCGCAGGGCGAATACATCGTCGCGCTCGAAGATACGCCGACGCTGAAGAACGTGATCGTCTGCAGCCTGTGCTCGTGCACGAACTGGCCGGTGCTCGGGCTGCCGCCCGAGTGGTACAAGGGTTTCGAATACCGCGCGCGGCTCGTCCGCGAGGGGCGCACGGTGCTGCGCGAACTCGGTACCGACTTGCCCGACGACGTCGTCGTGAAGGTCTGGGACACGACGGCCGAAAGCCGCTACCTGGTGCTGCCCGTGCGTCCCGCCGGCACCGAGCACATGACCGAGGAACAACTGCGAACGCTTGTCACGAAGGACGTGCTGATCGGCGTCGCGCTTCCGCGCGCGAGCTGATCCGCGCCGCATTCCCTTATCGACCTTCATTTCGGAGATCACAGATGGACGGCTTTCACGACCTCGGCGGATTCCAGGGCTTCGGCCAGGTGCCGCACACGATCAACAGCCTCGGCTACAAGCCGGTCTTCAAGGAAGACTGGGAACATCTCGCATACAGCTTGATGTTCGTCGGTGTCGATCAATTGAAAAAGTTCAGCGTCGACGAAGTGCGTCACGCGGTCGAACGGATCGAAGTGCGCCAGCATGTCGGCACGCGCTACTACGAACGCTACGTGATCGCGACCGCGACGCTGCTCGTCGAAACCGGCGTGCTGACGCAGGACGAACTCGACCGCGCGCTCGGTTCGCACTTCCGGCTCGCGAATCCGTCGCATTCCGTCGGCCGGGCGGCGCCCGCCGGCGCGACGCGGTTCGAGGTCGGCGATCGCGTCGTCGTGCGCGACGAATACGTGAGCGGACACATCCGGGCGCCGGGCTACGTGCGAGGAAAGGCAGGCGTCGTGCTGCACCGGACGACCGAATCGTGGCCGTTCCCGGACGCGATCGGTCACGGCGACACCGGCGCCGCGCATCAGCCGACCTATCACGTCGAATTCCGCGTGAGGGATCTGTGGGGCGACGCCGCCGACGACGGTTATGTCGTGGCCGATTTGTTCGAAGGCTACCTGGATCGCGCGCCGGAGACGCGCGCATGAATGCGCTGGCGAATCAACCCGCGCCGGCCGGCCCACCGGCGCGGATTCCGGTGACGGTACTGTCCGGATTCCTCGGCGCCGGGAAGACGACGCTGCTGAATTACATCCTGCGCAATCGCGCCGGCCTGAAGGTGGCCGTGATCGTCAACGACATGAGCGAAGTGAACGTCGACGCCGACGATGTGCGACGCAACGTCGAGCTGCATCGCGGCGTGGACGAACTGGTCGAGATGAGCAACGGCTGCATCTGTTGCACGCTGCGCGCCGATCTGCTCGATCAGGTCAGCACGCTCGCGCGACAACAGCGCTTCGATTACCTGCTGATCGAGTCGACTGGAATCTCGGAGCCCATGCCGGTCGCGGAGACGTTCGCGTTCCTCGATCGCGACGGCTTCAGCCTCAGCGAACTCGCGCGGCTCGATACGCTCGTCACGGTAGTCAACGGCGAGACGTTCGAGGACATGATCACGTCGGAAGAACCGGCCTCGGACGGAAGTGAAACCGGGCAGCCACGCAAGCTGTCGGACCTGCTGATCGAACAGGTCGAGTATGCGAACGTCGTCCTCGTCAGCCGATTCGATCGGATCGGCGATGCGGGTTTCGACAGGCTGCGCGCGGTGCTCGCGTCGTTGAATCCATCCGCGCGGATTCTGCCGATGCAGGACGGTGAAATCGATCCGTCGGACGTGCTCGATACCCGGCGCTTTGACCTGCCGGCGCTCGTCGAATCTCCGGGATGGATGCGCCACATGCAGGTCGACCCACGACCGTCGGAGTCCGACACATACGGAATCGGATCGTGGGTCTATCGCGAACGTGCGCCGTTTCATCCGGCGCGCCTGCTCGCCTGGCTGCGGCGGCCGTGGACCAACGGCCGGCTACTTCGCTGCAAGGGCTATGCATGGGCTGCGCACCGCCATGAGGAGATCGGCATGCTCGTGCAGACGGGGGGGCGGTTCCAGTGGGGCTGTGTCGGCCGCTGGTGGCGATTCGTGCCGCAGTCGGACTGGCCGCGCGACGACTATCGCCGCGCCGGCGTGCTGGAAAAATGGGCGGAGCCGGTCGGCGATTGCCGGCAGGAAATCGTGTTCATCGGGCAGTCGATCGATCACGGACGGTTGCGCCGCGAACTCGATGCGTGCCTGTTGACGGTGGAGGAAATCGAGGCGGGACCGGAATCGTGGGCGGCGTTTCCGCAAGCCGACGCGTTCGACGCGCTCGTGGCCATCGAACATCCGTGACGCTTGCTGGCCCGCCGGTCAGCGATGAATTTGCGATGTCGCCGTGGTCACGTGCGGCGACGAGGAGGCCGGCGTGCGGCCGCACGCGATCGATCCCGAGGCGGCTGAGCGTCTATGGGCGCACTCCGCTGCGCTGACGAGAGTCGACGCCTTCGCGGTGCGCCGCTGAGCGGGTGTCCCGGCGGGGGAGGCCCGCGGCGAAGCGCAGTGCCCGCCGGCGCGGTTTTCCACCCAACCCGGCTCAATCCCGCATCGACCGAAGCGCCCGCCCCATCTCCGCGATCGGCATCGCGACGATCGAATTCAGCAACCGCATCTCCCCGGCGTCCGGCCGCGCGATTTCCCGCACTTCGTCGAGCGTCTGCGCGACGTGGCGATCGAGCGGCTCGAGAAAGCGCCGCAGTTCGCTGGCCGCCGCCTTGCCTCTGAGCCCGAGCGCCTCGCCGAATGCGATCAACGCATCCACATCGATATCGGCAAACCGCGTCGCGCTGCCGAGCGGCATCGTCAGTTCGCAGTGCGGCCAATGATCGCCGCGATGGTCGGGCCGGTGCGTCGGCGTGTGATACACGACCGTGCTGACGATGTCGTAGAACGGCGCGAGCCGGTAGCCGCGCGCGTCGACGAAGAACGACAGGTTCTTCAGATGCGCGTCGGCATTGCCCACCACCACGTTGAACACGGTCCAGCGGAACACCGACAGGCGCGCCAGCGCGCGCGTGCTGGTGCGGTCGATCGCGCGGGCCAGCTCCTGCGCATTCGCGCGCTGGTACTTGAAGCCGCGGTCGTAGTTGAGCAGCTGCATCGCGTCGATCGTATGCACGCGCCCAGCGGGCGCCGACGCGACGTCGCGATCGAACCGGTCGATCACGTAGCACGCGGACGGCGCACGCAGGAAGTGCACGTCGGGCACGTCGAGCCCCATCTTCCTCGCGAGCTTCATGCAGAAGAATTCATTGATCGCCGAGTGCGGGTAGCCGGCCGCGCGCATGTCCGGCTTGAGCAGGTGCATCGACGGCTCGCTGCCGACCGGCTCGTACAGCGTGTAGTCGGGCGCGTCGCCGCGCAGCACCAGCAGCAGCTTCTGCTGCGCGCCGGCCGCCGACATGCGCTTGGGCGCGGTGGCCGTCAGCGCGCGCTCGGGCATCGCCTGGATCCGGCGTTCGAGTTCGTCGAGCGACAGCGGCTGCAGGCTGCCGGGCGCTTCCCGCTCGCCGTCGGCGAGCAGCGTCAGCGCGCCGGCCGATTCGCGCCCGAAGTATGCGAGCAGGCCCCATGCGTCGGCGGCATCGACCTTCGCCTCGCGGGCGAGCGACGTGCGCATGCCTTCCTCGGGCAGCAGGTTGTCGAAGAACCACTGCACGGGGCGATCGGTCGACGTGTCGGTGAAGGTATCCGCGCGCAGCGCGAACGCCGGCGACAGCGGGTACGCGGCCGCGGACGCGAGCCACTGCGGATCGTATGCGAACGACCAGATACCTTTGTCGTCGGTCAGCGTGCCCATGCGCACGCCGTTGGCGGAGGCGATCAGCGTTCTAGCCGCCATGGCTGCTCCTGCGGCGTTGCGCGGCCTTCAGCGCGGTGGCTTCCGAAATCTCGACCGACGACTCCGCGTACAGGCGCACGCCGAGTTCGCCGAGCAGCAGCATGACCTTGCCGATTTGCGCGGTCGGCTTTCCGGCTTCCACCTGGCTGATGAATTTCGGCGACAGCCCGGTCGCGTTCGCGAGTTCGTCGCGCGTGAACCCCTGCTGGAGCCGCGTCGCGCGAATGAGGTGGGCGAGCGCGCCGATCGTGTCGACGGACTGGGACTCCGACATGACGTTCTCCGTGCTTCGTATCTGATCGGGAACAGTATCGCACAACGCGCCGGCCAGGGCACCATTTCGTATCCACTCAGGAACGAAGATGCGTTCACGGCAAGTCGGCGCGTCATTTCGTACCCGATCGGAAACGGTGGAGCGTTCAATCGCCGCGTGGGCTATGGCCGTATCCGATCGGATACGCCGAGAACGGGATGTGGCGTCGCGCACTGCTCGCGCGGCCGGGCTCGAACCTTGCGTCCCGCCAGTGTCGTCCGCGGTCGTACCGCGACGCATCTCGCATGACGATTTGCATGGAGGCGCGCATGGAGCCGATGCCGGTCGTACTTCACTGGACCGATGCTCTCCTCAGGATTGCGCTGGCGCTCGTCGCGGGCGGGCTGGTCGGCCTCGATCGCAGTGAAGCCGGCAAGACGGCCGGGCTGCGCACGACGATCCTCGTCTGCCTCGCCGCGTGCCTGGCGATGCTGCAGGTGAATGCGCTGCTGATGCAGGCCGGCAAGCCGGACGGCGCGTTTGCGGTGATCGACCCGATGCGGCTGCCGCTCGGCATCCTGACCGGGATGGGCTTCATCGGCGGGGGCGCAATCCTGCATCGCGACGGCCTCGTCTCCGGCGTGACCACGGCAGCGACGCTGTGGTTCGTCACGGTCATCGGACTGTGCATCGGCGGCGGCCAGTTGTCGCTCGGCGCGCTCGGGCTCGTGCTCGCATTGCTCGTCGTGTGGCCGCTGCGGCTGGTCGAGGAACGGCTGCGCGGCGTCAGGACTGCGCGGGTCACGGTCGAATACGAACTCGGCTCGACGGCGCGCGAGCGGCTGACGACCCGGCTGCACGCCGCGGGATTCACGTGCCGCACGCGCGGCTTTCACGAATCGGTCGCGCGTGCGCTGCGCGAGGAGGAGCTGCTCGTGCAGTGGCGCGAGCAGGCCAACACCGACGTGATGCTGCCGCAACTGATCCGGACTCTCGAGTCGGCCGGGCTGACGTCGGTCCGCTGTTCATCGGAGAACTGAGCCGCGCGCCGCCGCCCGCCGTCGCCGGCGCGCATGTACCGGAGCCGTGCCGCGGTCAGCGTCCGGCTTCGGCGCCCGTGCCGTCGTGTGCATCGCCGCCCGGCCGGGGCAGCATCATCGCGAGATGCAGCGCGGCCGGATCGACCGGCTTCACGAAGTGCTGCAGGAACCCGGTGGCGAGGCAGCGCTCGCGATCCGCGCTGCGGCCATAACCGGTCAGCGCGAGGAACATGCACGTCGTGACTTCGTTGATCGCCTTCAGCCGCCGCAGCAGCTCGTAGCCGTCCATCACCGGCAGCCCGATATCGAGGATCGCGACGTCGGGACGGTACGCGCGGTAGGCGGCCAGCGCGGTCACCGGGTCGTGCACGACGGCGACTTCGTGGCCGGCGTCACGCAGCCATTGCGCGAGCGTCGATGCGGCATCCTCGTTGTCGTCGACCAGCATCACGCGCCGGCCCGTGCTGCCCGGCGCCAACTCGCGGATGCCCGGCAGCGGCTGCGGCGCGACCACCGCCACGGCTTTCGGCCGGTATTCGGGCAGCGCGATCGTAAACTTGCTGCCGCAGCCGGGGCCGGCGCTGTCCGCGCGCACCGTGCCGCCATGCAGGTTCACGAGGCTGCGCACGAGCGCGAGGCCGATGCCGAGGCCGCCGTGCGCCTGCTTCGTTTCGCCGTCGAGCCGGTAGAACGGCTCAAAGATGCTGTCGAGGCGGTCGGGCGGAATGCCGGCGCCGTTGTCGCAAACCTCGATGATCGCGGCGCCGTCCGCGCCGTGCGTCGCGCGCACGGTGATGTCGCCGCCCGGCATCGTGTATTTCGCCGCGTTGGTCAGCAGGTTCGCGACCACCTGCGACAGCCGTACGGGGTCGCCGTGGCAGCGCGCGTCGGGATCGGCGTCGACATGCAGGCGGTGACGGCGCTGCTCGAGCAGCGGGCTGGCGACCTCGACCGCGCGGTCGACGATGTCCGCGAGCCGCAAGGATTCCTTCTTCAGCGTGATCTTGCCGCGCGTGATGCGCGACACGTCGAGCAGGTCGTCGATCAGCCGGACCATGTGATCGAGCTGCCGCTGGATGATCGCGATCTCGTTCGGCGTCGCCTGGCCGTCGCGGTTGCGGATCAGCTCGAGCGCGAGCGAGATCGGCGTCAGCGGATTGCGCAGCTCGTGGCCGAGCACCGCGAGAAACTGGTCCTTCGCCTGGTTCGCGTCGCGCAGTTCGCCCAGCAGCCGGTCGCGCTCGGCATTCGCGGCGACGAGCTTCTCGCGCGCGGCGACGTGCTCGGTCACCTCGACCGCGCTGACGATCACGCCGAGCCCCTCGGCGAGCGGCTGTGGATTGAAATGCAGCCGGTACACGCGGGCGGCGCCGTCCGGTTCGGGCCGGTCGTGGTGTTCGCCGATCGTCGTCGAACAGCCTTGCTCGCGGGCGGTTTCAAGCGCCAGCACGATCGCGGGCGTGTCGCCGCCGGGCAGCACCGACGTCAGCGGCCGGTCGACGATGTCGGTCCGGCCGCACAGCGCGGAGAAGCGGTGATTCGCGAGCACGATCCGGTGCTCCGGGCCCGACAGCAGCGCGATCGGCAACGGCGCATGCATCAGCACGCCGTTGCGTTGCTGTTCGGCGTCCTCGCGGCGGCGGATCTCGTCGCTCAGTGCGCGCGAGCGTTGCTGGGACAGCGCCAGCGTCAGGTGCAGCTCGTTTTCGTCGTTGCGCAGCGACGCGGCGGGCAGGATGCGGCGGTGCAGCGAGCACACGTGGCGGAACATCTCCGACTGCTCGGCGCTCGGAAACGCGTCATGCGAATAGCCGCAGTAGAGCGAGAAGCGGTACCGCGCGATCAGTTCGTCCCATAACGCTTCCAGTCGCAGGGCCCCGGCGTACCGGTCCTGCGCGCACAGCAGCGAGACCATTTCTCCGAACGCATGCACGGGCCGGCCGGCGCGGACCGCGGCTTCGACGATCGGGCCGATCGAGCGGCGAAAGCGCGCCGGATCGGGCAGATCGCCGTCCATGAAGCTGTCGAGCAGCGCCTGCGCGCTCGACATGAAGATCCGGTCGCGGGCCGCGGCGCCGATTGCCGTGCCGAGCCCATCCAGGCGTTCGTGCACCGCCGCGAGCCGGTCGGCCCGCGCGATCACGATCGCGCTGCCGCCGTCGCGCAACGCATCGGCAGCGAACGACGCGACCTCCGACACGAGCTGCTCGTCGGATTCGTAGAACTGGACGAAATGATCGGCCCGCATCAGGGCCGATTCCAGCAGGGGAGAGTCAGATGTCATAGCTCACGACCAGGCGATTGCCGGTGGCGGCCGGCGTCCCACTGCCGTCGCCGTCGCCATATCCGGGCCGATGTGAGCAAGCTGCGTGCCGCCTGCTCGGGGGAGGTCCGGCGGCCTTGCGGCGCGGGCCTCGGCGCCCCGCGGGCGGTGCCGGACGCCATCGGATTTGTAAATTCTGGAAACGCGGTGTGCAAGATAGGTGCGCGATCCGGCCGGCACGGCCCGTCGCTTGAGCACCGATCCTTATCGCCGCAGCAGATAAACGTATCGGAATCGCTTCGTTGACGCAATCCGGCACGCGCTCGTAGATTCGCATTTTTACCGAATCAGGGGCTGCACCGTGACGACTTCCGCCATCCGCGCCGCATCGACGTCCACCGGCCATCGGGCCGCGTTGCCGCCGGAAGCCGGCGCGCAGCGATTCGACATCGTCCCGTTCGATGCGCCGCTCGGCGCCGAAGTCGTCGGCATCGACCTGTCGCAACCGCTCGGCGCCGCCGATTTCGCGCGCGTCCATCGCGCGCATCTCGACCATCACGTGCTGGTGTTTCGCGACCAGCGCATCACGCCGGACGAACACGTCGCGTTCAGCCGCCGCTTCGGCCCGCTGCAGATCCATGTGCTGCACCAGTTCGCGCTGGCCGCGCATCCGGAAGTGCTGATCGTGTCGAACATCGTCGAGAACGGCCGGCCGATCGGGCTCGGCGACGCCGGCCATTTCTGGCACTCCGATCTGTCGTACAAGGAAAAGCCGAGCCTCGGCTCGCTGCTGCATGCGCAGGAGCTGCCGGCCGAAGGCGGCGACACGCTGTTCGCGAACATGCATCTCGCGTGGGATACGCTGCCCGCGCACCTGCGTCGCGCGGTCGAAGGGCGGCGTGCCGAGCATACGTATCTGGCGCGCTATGCCGAGCTGCAGGCGCGCAGCCCGTGGCGGCCGAACCTGTCGGCCGAGCAGATCGCGCAAGTCGAGGCGGTGGTGCATCCGGTCGTGCGCACGCATCCGGAAACGGGCCGCAAGGCGTTGTTCGTCAGCGAGCATTTCACGACGCGCATCGTCGATCTGCCCGAAGACGAAAGCCGCGCGCTGCTCGACGAACTGTTCGCGCATAGCGTGCGTGCCGAGCATCTGTATCGGCACCACTGGCGCGCGCACGACCTCGTGTTCTGGGACAACCGCTCGCTGATGCATCTCGCGGCCGGCACGCCCGACCATCTGCGCCGCAAGCTGTACCGCACGACGATCGAAGGCGACGCGCCGTTCTGAGCGTCGCGCGTCGTCGTCCCGCTGCCCCCATCCTGACTGGAGTTCCGATGTCGTTTCCGTTTTCGCCGGCTCTGCGCCGCACGACCCGGCTCGCGCGCCGCGCGCTGGCCGCCACGCTCACCGGCGCGCTGGCATTCGCCGCCGCCGGCACGCCGCAAGCCGCGCACGCGGAAGGCCGCATCCGCATCGCCGAGCAGTTCGGCGTCGTCTACCTGATGCTGAACGTCGCGCGCGACCAGCAGCTGATCGAGAAGGAAGGACGCAAGGCCGGCGTCGACATCAAGGTCGACTGGGTGCGGCTGTCGGGCGGGGCGGCCGTGAACGACGCGCTGCTGTCGGGCGCGGTCGATATCGCCGGCGCGGGCGTCGGGCCGCTGCTGACCGTGTGGGACCGCACGCGCGGCCGGCAGAACGTGAAGGGCGTCGCGTCGCTCGGCAATTTTCCGTATTACTTGGTCAGCAGCAACCCGAACGTGAAGACGATCGCCGACCTGGGCGCGAAGGACCGCATCGCGTTGCCGGCCGTCGGCGTGTCGGTGCAGTCGCGCGTGCTGCAGTACGCGGCCGCGAAGCAGTGGGGCGACAAGCAGTTCGACAAGCTCGATCCGCTGACCCAGGCGATCCCGCATCCCGATGCGACGGCCGCGATCCTCGCGAACAGCACCGTGATCACCGGCCACTTCGGCAATCCGCCGTTCCAGGAGCAGGAACTCGCGGGCAATCCGAACGCGCACATCGTGCTGAATTCCTACGACGTGCTCGGCGGCCCGAGTTCCGCGACGGTGCTGTATGCGACCGGGAAATTCCGCGACGACAACCCGAAGACGTACCGCGCGTTCGTCGCCGCGCTCGCCGACGCGGCCCGCCAGATCGCGGCCGATCCCGAGCGCGCGGCCGACACCTATATCCGCGTGAACGGGTCGAAGATCGATCGCGCATTGCTGCTGAAGATCCTGCGCAATCCGCAGGTGCAGTTCAAGACGGCCCCGCAGAACACGCTGAAGCTCGCGCAGTTCATGTATCGCACCGGCGCGATCCGCAACGAGCCGAAGTCGTGGCGCGACTACTTCTTCGACGATCCGGCGACGGCCGGCGGCAGTTGAGCGATGGCGTTGCGACATCGCGATCGATGCTTATGCGTCGACGCGGTTTCGATATGCGCAATCGTTGGTTGGGTCGCGCGCCGCGCCGCCGTATGTTGATGCTTTCCCGCCAAGAGTTTCGATCGTGAACGCCACTTCTCCCCGAATCGGGTTGCCGCCGTATGCGGCGCGCGGCGCGGCTGCGCCGGCCGCCCATCCCGCCACCGACGCGCGCGCCGCGAGCCGGCCCGCACCGCAGGCCGCACCGGCAGGCGCGCACAGCGAGCGCCTGCTCGCGATCGATCGCGTGAGCCTCGAATACCGGAGCGGTGCGCGGATCGTCCGCGCGACCCATCAGGTCAGCTTCGACGTGTACGGCAGCGACCGTTTCGTGCTGCTCGGCCCGTCGGGCTGCGGCAAGTCCACGTTGCTGAAGGCGATCGCCGGCTTCATCGAGCCCGTGTCGGGTTCGATCGCGCTCGACGGCCGGCCCGTGCACGGGCCGGGCCCCGACCGCATCGTCGTGTTCCAGGAGTTCGATCAGTTGCCGCCGTGGAAGACGGTCGTCGAGAACGTCGCGTTTCCGTTGCGCGCGGCCGCGAAGCTGTCGCGCGCCGAAGCACGCGAGCGTGCGCTGCACTATCTCGACAAGGTCGGGCTCGGCGCGTTCGCCGATGCGTATCCGCATACGCTGTCCGGCGGGATGAAGCAGCGCGTCGCGATCGCGCGTGCACTGGCGATGCAGCCGCGCGTGCTGCTGATGGACGAACCGTTCGCCGCGCTCGACGCGCTCACGCGCCGCAAGATGCAGGAAGAATTGCTGCGCCTGTGGGACGAATTCCGCTTCACGCTGCTGTTCGTCACGCATTCGATCGAGGAGGCGCTTGTCGTCGGCAACCGGATCCTGCTGCTGTCGCCGCATCCGGGCCGCGTGCGCGCGGAGCTCAACAGCCACGATTATTCGCTCGACAGCGTCGGCGGCGGCGATTTCCGCGACAGCGTCGCGCGGATTCATCATCTGCTGTTCGACACCGATGTGGCGAGCGGAACGCATCCTGCATCGACTACGGAGACCACGGAGGCCACGGCATCATGAGCACGATCGATCCGGCTCTGCCGCCGCTGCCGCCCGTTCGCGCCGAATACGTACGCGCGCTCGATACGCCGCCCGACGCCGAACGTGCGGCGCCCGCGCCGCTGGTGCGCCGCATCGCCGGGGCGAGCGCGTTTCGGCGCTTCGTCGTCGCGCTCGTGCTGATCGCCGCGTGGGAAGTCATCGCGCGCATCGTCGCGAACGATCTGCTCGTGCCGACCGTCGGCGCGACGCTGGCCGCGTTCGTGCAAGGCATCGCGTCGGGCGAACTGCTCGTGAAGACGGGTATCTCGATGTCGGTGCTGCTGCGCGGCTATGCGCTCGGCGTGGTGTTCGCGTTCGTGCTGACGTCGCTCGCGGTATCGACACGCATCGGCCGTGACGTGCTGACGATGTTCACGGCGATGTTCAATCCGCTGCCGTCGATCGCGTTGCTCCCGATCGCGCTGCTGTGGTTCGGGCTCGGCACCGGCAGCCTGCTGTTCGTGCTCGTGCACGCGGTGCTGTGGCCGCTCGCGCTCAGCATGTACACGGGTTTTGCCGGTGTGCCGGCCACGCTGAAGATGGCCGGGCGCAACTACGGCCTCACCGGCGCGCGGCAGATCGCGCTGATCCTCGTGCCTGCCGCGCTGCCGTCGATCCTGTCGGGGCTGCGGGTGGGCTGGGCATTCGCGTGGCGCACGCTGATCGCGGCGGAACTCGTGTTCGGCGCGAGCGCCGGGCAGGGCGGGCTCGGCTGGTATATCTTCCAGAACCGCAACGAGCTGTACACCGATCGCGTGTTCGCGGGCCTCGCGGCCGTCATCGTGATCGGTTTGCTCGTGGAGCACCTCGTGTTCGATACGCTCGAGCGTGTGACGGTGCGACGCTGGGGCATTCAGCACTGACCGCATTGATCGGAACGCGAGCGCGCGCGCTGCGCTCGCGCACCGCATTCAGTCGAGCGGGACCGTGAGTCGTTCGATCACGGTGGCGGTCTCGGGGCGCACGCCGCGCCACCACGCGAACGCTTCGGCAGCCTGCTCGACCAGCATGCCGACGCCGTCCGCGACGCGGCGCACGCCGGCATTGCGTGCGAGCCGGAGAAAGGGCGTCAGCCGCTTGCCGTAAGCAAGCTCGTACGCGGCCCCGGTCGGGCTGAACACGCCCGGCGGGACGGGCGGCAGATCGCCGGCAAGGCTCGCCGACGTGGCGTTCACCACCAGATCGAAACGTCCCATCGCGACGAGATCGGCATAGCCGCACGCCGCCAGCGGCCCGCGTCCGGCGACCTGCGCGGACAGTGCGCGCGCCTTGTCGACGTCGCGATTCACGATCACCATCTCGGCTGGGCCGGCCGCGAGGAACGGGAGCAGGGCGCCGCGCGCCGCGCCCCCGGCGCCGAGCATCAGCACGCGTTTGCCGGCCATCGGCAGGCCGAGATTGATTTCGATGTCGCGCACGAGCCCGATCCCGTCGAAGTTGTCGGCCAGGATGCGTCCGCCTTCGAACTTCAGCGCATTGGCCGCGCCGGCGAGCGCGGCGCGCTCGCTGCGTTCGTCCGACATCGCGAACGCCTGGAGCTTGAACGGGGCGGTGATGTTGATGCCTTTGCCGCCGCGCGCGGCAAATGCCCGCACCACGTCGACGAACGCGCCTTCCGGCTCGAGCGGCCCTTCGATGGCCGAGTAGTGCAGGTCCTGCCGCGACGCTTGCGCGAAGATGCCGTGGATCAGCGGAGATTTCGTGTGTCCGATCGGGTTGCCGATCACCGCGTACTGGTCAGTCATCGTTGGCTCGCTTTTGAATAGAGAACACCATCGGCCTGCATTGCGTCGATTTCAGCGGGCTCGAACCCGAGCGAACGGGCGACGTCGGCGTTGTGCTGCCCGAGATCGGGCGCGACGTCGCGAATCGTCGTATCGCAATCCGAGAACCGGAACGGCAGATTCGGCAGGCGCAGCGTGCCGTAGCGCGGGTGCTCCTGCTCGACCACCATGCCGCGCGCCTGGATCTGCGGATCCGCCAGTACCTCGTCGATGCGTTGTACCTTCGCGCACGGCACGTCGATGCGATCGAGCAGGTCGAGCACCGACGCAACCGAACGGGCGGCCACCCACGGCTCGACGACCGACAGGATCTCGACGCGGTGCGCGTTGCGTCCGACGCTGTCGTGAAAGCGCGTGTCGGCGCCGAAGCCGGCCGGTCCGCCATGCGCTTCGATCAGGATCGCGAAGCGTTTCCATGCATCGTCGACCTGCGCGGCGATCACGAGATCGCCGTCCGCCGCGCGAAACACGCCGTAGAGCGTCGACGTCGGCATGTCGTGCCCGGTCTGCTCGGGCAGCACGCCTTGCAGCGTGTAGCACTGGACCGCGTATTCGTGCATGGAGACCAGCGTGTCGTACAGCGCCATGTCGATGTGCTGCCCGCGGCCGCTCTTCACGCGTCCCAACAGTGCGGCGTTGATGGCCGCGACCGCGTGAATGCCGGTGTACATGTCGCCGAGCGATATCCGCAGCAGCGGCGGCCGCTCGCCCGGTATGCCGACCATCTGCATGATGCCGCTCTTCGCCTCGGCGATCAGCCCGAAGCCCGCGCGATGCGCATCGGGGCCGGTATGTCCGTAGGCCGAGATCGAGCAATAGACGAGCGCCGGATTGCGGGCCGACAACTCCGCATAACCGAGCCCCAGCTTGTCCAGCGCGCCTGGGCGGTAGTTCTCGATGAACACGTCCGCGGAGTCGCACAGCCGCTGCATGAATGCCTTGCCGCGCGCGTCCTTCATGTTCACGCTGACGCCGCGCTTGCCCATGTTGAGCTGCAGGAAATAGCCGCTTTGCTGGTCGTCGAGGACCGTCGCATGCTGGCGGCCGGCGTCGCCGGTGCCGGGGCGTTCGACCTTGATCACTTCGGCGCCGAGCGCCGCGAGGCAGCGCCCGACATAGGGGCCGGCCAGGAAATGGCTGTAGTCGACGACGCGAATACCTTCGAGAGGGCGGGCCTGCATCAGAACGCTCCCGGCCGGCGCGGCACCATCAACCGATGCTCGCCGCGCTGGACGACCTGGCCGTCCTGGTTGATCAGCTCCGACGGCAGCACGACGATGCCCCAGCCCGAGCGGCTCTTGCTCGCCCGCATCGAGCCGACGCGGAACGTCACGTGCAGCACGTCGTTCACCTTGATCGGCAGCAGGAAGTCCCAGGTCCAGCCGAGCGACATGCCCGGCAGGAAACGGTAGTCGCTCTGCGTCTTGAGGCCGTCGGCGATCGACAGCCCGAACAGCCCGTGCGCGACGAGGCAGCCGAAGTGGCTCGCGTTCGCGTACGCCTCGTCGACGTGCACCGGCGTGTGGTCGCCGGTGAGGTCGGCGTAAGCGAGGATGCGCGCCTTGGTGACCGTGTAGGTCGGGCTCGTGCATGCGTCGCCCTCCCGGGCATCGTCCCAGTACTTTTCGACGATCGTCATGGTCATGCCTCCGTCCGCGGGTTGATCGCCAGCGCCTGCGCGACACAGGAGGCGGGCGTTGCCTGAATGAGCTCGACGACCAGGCCGTCCGGCAAGCGCAGCCAGTTCCGCCCTTGCGGCATGTCGGTCACGCCGTACGCTTGCGCCGCGGCCAGCGCGGCTTCCAGGTCCTCGCACATCACGCCCAGATGACCGAGCCGGCCCTCGGGGCCGTCCCAGCCCGGCGCATGGATGAATTGCAAGCCACCGAGCGTCCAGTACTGCCGCGGCGCATCGACGGTGCCGTCCACCTCGCGCATCGTCATGCCGAGCACGTCCTCGAAGAAGCGGATGTGCCAATGGATGTCCTTCACCCAGATGGCGACGTGCTCCAGATAAGCTTTCGTGGCGCTCATGCGATCACCTCCTTCGCCTGGCGATCGGTCATCGCGCGCTCGATTCCCTTGATGCACGCGACCAGCGTCGTGTTGACCGGCGTGGGCACGCCGTACCGCTGTCCCCAGCGCACGACCGATCCGTTGATGAAGTCGATTTCGGTCATCGTCCCTCTCTCCAGGCTTTGCAGCATCGATGTCTTGAACGCGGCTGGCAGGCCCTCCGCGGCGAGCGTCCACGCCTGCTCCGGGTCCGTCATCGACAACTTGACGCCGGCCGCTTGCGCGACCCCGATCGCCTCGGCGACGGCCGCAAGCGACGTGGACTTCAGCAGCGGCTCGCCGTAGAGCTGCCCGTAGGTCAGGCCGGTGATGCCGGTGAGCGCGCCCGTGGCGACGTTGACCAGCAGCTTGTCCCACATCGTGCCGACGATGTTGTCGCTGACGGTCGTCGCGAGGCCCGCGGCGTTGAACGCATCGGCGATTGCCTGGACGCGCGGCGTGATGCGGCCGTCGAGTTCGCCGATGAAGGTCAGCTTGCCGGCCACGCCCGATTCGATATGCGCGTCGCCGCGCCGCACGCCGCCGACGTAGGTCTTGCCCGCGAGCACGCGCTCGCGGCCGACGACGTCGGCGAGGATGTCCTCGTGCCCGAGGCCGTTCTGCAGCGACAGCACCAACGTATCGGGCCCGATCAGCCCTTGCGCGCCGCGCATGGCCGCGTCGGTGTGGAATGACTTGACCAGCACGATCACCAGATCCGCCACGCCGACGTCGTCCGCCTGCGTCGTCGCGCGGACGCGGACGCGCCGGGATCCGCTCGTATCGTCGACCTGGAGGCCGTCGCGGCACATCGCGCCGACGTGCGACGGCGAGCGGGCGATCAGCCAGGTCTCGTGGCCGCCTTCGGTCAGGGCGGCGCCAATCGCGCAGCCCAGCGCGCCGGCGCCCAGCATTGCAATCTTCATGGGTTTCTCCGATGTCATGCAGGGTTGACGTATCGCTGCACGATAGAAGTTGCCCGTCATGCTGACAATGCAATGACTACAATGACGTTATTGCGATGGACAATAATGCGATGATTCCGACCGATCTTCCCGATCTGAAGCTGCTCCAGCTTTTCGATTTGCTGTACGACGCGCGCAGCGTCACCCGCGTGGCCGAGCAACTCGGACAAAGCCAGCCGACCGTCAGCATCTGGCTCGGGCGCTTGCGCGAACACCTTCACGATCCGCTGTTCATCCGAACGCCCGGCGGCATGGCGCCGACGCCGCAGGCCGACGCGCTCATCGGCCCGTGCCGGGAAATCCTCGAGTCGTTGCGGCGCTTCGCGGCCTGGGAAATCGCGTTCGACCCGGCTACTGCCCAGCGCCGGTTTCGCATCTGCATGACCGATGCGAGCCATATCACGCTGCTGCCGCGGCTTCTCGCTCACGTTCGCGCGCAGGCGCCGGGCGTCCGGCTGGAGGCGGCGAGAATCGACGGCAACACGGAACGGGCGCTCGAGTCGGGCGAAGCCGATCTCGCGATCGGCTATGTGCCGTGGCTCGGCGGTGGCATCTACCAGCAGAAACTGTACGACCAGGACTGGGTGTGCCTGGCCAATCGCCATCATCCGAGGATTCGCGGGCGCCTCGGCGTCAAACAGTACCGGTCGGAAGGCCATGTGGCCATTACGGCCGGAACGGGCGCGCAGCTTCTAGACCAGGCGCTGATGCGGGAGCGCATCGAGCGTCAGGTCGTGCTGGGGCTGCCGGGGTTTCTGGGTTTGGGCGCGATCATCCAGAGCACGGACCTGATCACGACGCTGCCGCGCCATATCGGCGAGACGCTGGCCCAGGCCAATGACCTGACCGTGCATGCTTGCCCGATCGAGGTCGAGGGCTTTGCGGTTCGACAGCACTGGCACTCGCGATATCACCATGAAGCAGGCAATCGCTGGCTGCGCGGCGTCGTGGTGCAGTTGTTCGCGAATGCGCGGTGAGGGGGCGCGCGCTCGGTTGTCGTCGGTCGTGGCGCGGATCACGCGCTCGGAGTGCATCGCGCGCGACGGGATTCGGCGCAAGCATCTGCTTCCCGTCACGCGCATTCCGCGATTCGCCGCATTGCCGTCAGTCATGACGAAAGCACGGCGGATTCCTGCGCACCGCCGGTTGCAACTTCATCCAGATCGACGCATTGCGCGTAAGCCGGCACCTCGCACGGCCAATGCAGGCGCTCCGCAATACGCCGCCGCAACGCATCCGCGGCAGCGGGTTCGCCATGCGTGATGAAGGTCCGGACGGGGGCGCACTGCATCGTGCCGAGCCACGTGAGGACCTCCGCAGGTTCTTCGTACCCTGGAACAGGCCGCAATCGACCAGCACGCGCCGGCTGCCGTGTTCGATCAGGTACTTCGAGCCGGTCACGGTTTCGGTCGCGCCGAGAAAGGTCAGTTTCATGGATCGCCTCAGCGGGGTCGACGGGACGGTAATTCGATTACAGCCCGAACCTGCGAGAGACGATTGACCGAAATCAGCAAGTTGGGGGGATTTGCCGCTGGGCGCCGTTGCGCTCGTTGGCCTCACAGGGCGGCTTGGGCTGGCGCGGCGGGTAGGGCAGATGCAGATTCATCTCAGCGCCCATCGCGCGATCGATGCATCACGTGCGGTGCTGGTGTTCGTCGTTGTTGTGTGAGCGTCCCCGGATCCCGTTGACTTACTTGAATTTGCCGAACTCTGCTTCTTCTTTGACGAACTTCCCTGTCAACAGGAGTGCTCGTTCAATGTCCGCGACCATGGACGAGTTGTCGATCGAGGCGGTCACGAAGAGTCCCCAGATATCGTCGTCTATTTCATAGTAGCCACGAGCATATTTCCAATAACTGAAATAGTGATCCTGAGACAATGCGATTCCTGGATCATCGAGGCCGTCTGGATGCGGCACTTGGACAGAATGGAGAGCATCTTGCAAGACCGCAGCGACGTTTGGAAAGTCGACAGTGCGATGGTCTTCGAGTATCTCGACCAGAAGATTGCCACCGTGATATGCGGGCCGAACCCGGAATCGAATCAGTTTTGTCATTGCTCGTTTTTCTGTTTCGACAGAGCGTGGCAAAAATGCCCGGCAGAATACGCGTCGTGCTCAATTCAGGCGGGAGGCCGGCTGCTTTTCCAAAGGTGACCATTCTCTGCCACAGGCCACCCCGGTACGCCAAACGGGAGCGGCGCCGATTGTGCCACACGCGAATGCGGTCAGCCTTCCCTGCATTTTTGAAAGGAAATCGCGGGTTATCGGTAACTACGATAATTTCTATTGCAGATACCTCTCTACTCGCAAAACCGGCCTTCGACTACTGTAGCCGTCGCGTTGCTACCGAGGCCATTCATGTCCAAACTCAATATCAAACTACTGGGTCCATGCCTGCTCGCCATTGCGATCGACGCAATGGGATTCGGGCTCGTGTACCCGATCATGGCGGCGATCTTCACCGACCCCCAATCTGGCATCATCGGGGCCGATACGAGTCCGCAACTCCGCAATTTCTACCTGGGGCTCGGGTACGGCGTCTATCCGTTCTGCATGTTCTTCGGCTCTTCGCTGATGGGTGAGCTGTCCGACGGCTACGGCCGGCGGAAGATCATGCTGCTGTGCGTGTTCGGCCTGGCGCTCAGCTACTTCCTGATGGCGGTCGGCGCGCTGCTGCCGAGTATCGCGCTGCTGCTGATCGGACGCGGCCTGAGCGGGCTGATGGCCGGTTGCCAGGGGATCGCGCAGGCCGCGATCACGGACGTGAGCACGCCGGAAACCAAGGCGTACAACATGAGCATCATGTCGATCGCGTTCAGCGCGGGCGTCATCGTCGGCCCCGTGCTCGGCGGCGTCACGTCGGACCGCACGATCGCACCGTTCTTCAACTACGGCACGCCGTTCCTGCTGGTCGCCGCGCTGTCGGTCGTCTGCGGGCTCTGGACGTTCTGGTCATATCGCAACGTGGTCGCGCCGACCGGCAACACGCGCGTGGACCTGCTGATGCCGCTGAGGATCATTTACCAGGCCGGCACGCACCGCCGCATCGCGTTCCTGTCGATCGTGTTCTTCCTGATGCAGGTCGGCTACGGGCTGTATCTGCAGACGATCATGCTGGTGCTGCAGACGAAATTCCATTACACCAGCTCGCAGCTCGGCCTGTTCAGCGGCCTGATCGGCATGTCCTTCGTGTTCGGGCTGATGGTGATCGTGCGGCTGATGCTGAAAATCTGGAGCGTCGTCGACATCGCGAAGACGGGCCTGCTGATCGCGGGCATCGGGCAAGTGCTGTCGGCGCTGTTTCCGCACGAAAACACGCTCTGGGTGCTCGGCATGGTGGTCGGCTGCTTCGACATGGTTGCATACACCACCATGTACACCGCGTATTCGGACGCGGTGAGCGAGGACCGGCAGGGCTGGGCGCTCGGCGTCGCCGGCTCCGTGATGGCCATCGCCTGGGTCGTGACGGGCTTCCTCACCAACCTGTTGCCCGTGCTCGGCGAGCTCGGCCTGCTGATGGTCGGCGGCCTGAGTTTCGTCCTCAGCTTCGTGATGATGCTGGCGTATGGCCGAAAGTGGTCCGTGCCGATCGTGTCCGTCGGCTCGCGCGCCTACGACTGATGTGTGTTCTACCGGTGCGCGCATCGCTGCCGCGATGCGGCCCGGGCGCGACCTTCGCAGACTTCGGCGGCCTGCCCGGGCCATCGGCGCCGCGCTGCTTGCTTGCGCGGCGCGCTACATATCGAGCGCGCCGTCCGCAGTTCGCGCCATCACTTTCGGCAGATACTCCTCGATGATCTTCATGACGACCTGGGTCTTCGAAGGGACGGGCCGCGTGACCGGCAGCAGCGCATGCAGGTCGAATCCTGGTACCGTGTATTCCGGCAGCAGCCTGACGAGCCGGCCGGATTCCAGGGCGTCGATGCAGACGTGTTCCTGAAGGACGCCGATACCCGCGCCGTTCAGCAGTAGCTCGTAGACAGGCCGCCAGTGGCTGGTGCTGACGACGACGTTGATCGGCGTCGGCCGCACCGATTTCGACGAGCTCATCAAGCGAAGCTGGCCGTCGTTGAAGAGCCCCGTGACGCGAATGAATGGATGCCCGACGATGTCGGTCGGTTCCTCTGGCAGCCCGTGCTTTTCGATATAAAGCGGCGACGCGACCAGAACGCGTCGTACGTAACCCAATCGACGCGCGACGAAATTGCCATCGCCGATCTGGCCGAGCCGCAATGAAATATCGACGCCCTCGGTGACGGGGTCGGTGATTTCGTCATTCAGGACGAGATCGATATGGAGCTGCGGATTTTGTTCGCGGATTACCGCGAGGATTTCCGGCAGCACGACTTCGCCGAACCCGTGTGGTGCGGCAATGCGAATGCGCCCACGCACGATGTTGTTGCCGAGCGTGACGACGGCCCGCGCCTCGTCGGCCGCGTCGAGCACGATCTTGCTGCGTTGATAGAACAGAATGCCTTCATCGGTGCACGACACCGCACGCGTGTTCCGGAGCAGCAATTTGACGCCGAGAAACCGCTCGAGTCGATCGACGCGATCGCTAACGGTCGGTTGGCCGAGGCCGAGATCTTTCGCGGCCCTCGATAAATTGCCACGCTCGACTACCCGCACGAAAATTCGCATGGCCGCCAGCAAATCCATAGACCCTCGATAATCAGAAGAATTTAGCTATTCTGGAAGACGAAAAAATCGGTTCGCCACATTGTTTTCCGGGACGGGGGGCCAGCCATAGAGCGCATTTGGAATGTCGCAACCAGCGGACACGTGAACACGATCGTCGAAGAAGGAATGCCACCCATCGCCGCCGCCGCGACTCGCGTCACCAGGATCGGTCATTGACGATTACCTCAGCGCGGCACGTGGATGCGCTCCTTGATATGCTTGAGATTGGCCACGATAGTGAAGGTCATGATGACCAACATGGACCATGAGCTCCATTTGCCCACGTGCACTGCCGACCATGCTCCGATCTGATTCGGATAGCGCCATACACCCGCAAAGGTGCTGATGTTTTCGGCCAGCCAGATAAAACCGCCAATGAGAACGAATGCCAGAAGCAAGGGCATCTGGTAGTTTCGATCCAGCGGACGAAACACCACGGTGGTCCGAGCATACAGGCCCAGAGCGCAGGCTGCCAGATACCAGCGATAGTCGCCAATATAGTGGTGGGTAAAAAAGTTGACATAGATAAGCGCTGCGATCAGCGCCGCCATCCAGTGCGGGGGATGATGACGTATGTGCAGATCGAATAGCCGCCAGGCCTGGATGATGTAGCTGCCGACGGCGGCATACATAAAGCCCGAGAACAAGGGCACGCCCCATAGTTTCGTGTAGGCAGGGTCGGGATAAGCCCAGGACTGGATGCTGCCAGAGGTTTTGAACACCTCCAGCGCAAAACCCACGCAATGAAACAGCGAGATGACCTTGAGTTCGTCCAGCGTCTCCAGGTGCGTGCAAACCATGGCCACTTGAATAAGCAGTGCGGCGGCTAGTAGTACATCGTAACGCGCCACGCCCCAGAGCCCGGCGCGCGGCGTCGCGAACACCGCCAGGAAGAAAAGCCCCGCGAACAGACAACTACGCGCTTCCTTCAGGCCGAAGAAGAAAAACTCTCGAACAAAGCGCCTGAATCCATCCAGCCTGCCGGGTAACGGCGGCGCCATGAGCCAATCGTCCAAGGCGTTCAGACGAGGGCGGGATGCGCGCGGCGAGCATTGAATCGAATTGGAATGGGGCATAGATGGGGGAAAGGCACTGAAGACAGGTCGAGTGTGAGCTGTGCATCATGCCCACAAAGCACCTGGCATCAAATTCGCTCAGAATAACGAGGCAGCCAGTATGATAGTCGCTCCACGCTTTCCAATCCTGTTATCCCGGGCTCGTGCCCGCTACCGCCTCAGAAGCTACGCACTGTGACGCGCTTTCGTGGTGCAAGAACTCCGCTTTCCAAGCTTCGTGCCTATCGTCGACGTGACCGGTCATTCGTGTCGTTCACCGGACAATATGGTATTCGTCATCGAATGCTTCGAGACGGCGCCGGCCAACTTCGACACAGCCGATGTCATTGATTTGCAAAACCAATTTAATTTTACATAATGCTGATGATCGAATTTTTTGTTTGTAGTGGCTAGATTGAAATGTCCGCTTTGGGCTACATGGAAATGTCCGCTTTTCGGGCCGCGTAGGCTGACCGGCCGCCGGGTGTCCGGCGCCGGAGGCTTCGATGGCTGCAACGGAACGGATCACGATGACGATGCGCGAGCTGGACCGATTCAAGGTGATTCAGGACGTGGCGGACGGCAAGCTCAAGCCATGGCCTGCGGCAGAACGGCTGGAATTGACGACGCGGCAAGTTCGCCGGCTGGTCGCCAGGGTTGCTATTTGCGTCCGGTGAAGCCGGCTCTGGCAGGACACCTTTCGCGACCGCGGTCGGCGTAGCGAGCAGCCTGAGCGTCGTGTTGCGCATGCAGATTAGCCGGTTCGATATCGTGCGCCGACGGTCGCGCCGCGCGAGCCGTAACGGCATCAGGTACTTGAGCTTCCCCTGAAATTTCGCCTTCCAAGAGGTCGTGTATAAACTCGACGCAAAGGAAGGAAATCAGGCATGTTCAAGGTACCGAAACAGGTGTACACGGCGGAGTTCAAGCTGGCGGCCGTACAG